>Ga0123355_10000028_pt1 | contig 144673 bp, 128 predicted proteins | sample TergutEmb28metaG_3_FD_89872 | JGI IMG/M metagenome (GOLD analysis project Ga0123355, IMG submission 89872) | Embiratermes neotenicus P1 segment gut microbial communities from Petit-Saut dam, French Guiana - Emb289 P1 | ecosystem: Host-associated > Arthropoda: Insects > Digestive system > Gut ...
AAAACGTGCCCTTATTCGCTACCTTGGCCGTGTGCCAAACATCGAACATAGGACACTATTATTCGTAAAAGACAACCTGACTGCCCTCAACCAAAGCACGGTGAAGCAGCTGTTTCGTAAGCTCAAAACCAAAGCAAATATACCTCGCCTGCACCCGCATTTGTTGCGACATTCCTTTGCTACACGGTATTTGCAGCACGGCGGCGACATCTACAGTTTGCAGCAGATCCTTGGTCACACCAGCCTTGAAATGGTCAAGCGTTACGTGCACCTGATTTCCGTCTCTGCAATAGTCTGCCACCCTAAATTCAGCCCCTTGGATAATCTGATGAAACAAAGCAAAAAGCCATGACCTATAAGCATTTGAGGTCACGGCTAATTACCATGGTAGCTCCTCTCGGACTTGAACCGAGGACTACCCGATTATGAGTCGGGGGCTCTAACCAACTGAGCTAAGGAGCCAAAGGCGGGGGACAGACAGTGCTTGCCTGCCCCCGGAAAATTTCGTAGAACCTGTGATAGAACACAGCGAAGCGACTAAAATTGATACCAGAGTGCATAAGCTGCGATGACGCTGACGAACACGATGGAAATCGTAGTAATCATCTTAAACAGCGTGTTGAGCGCAGGGCCAGAGGTGTCTTTGAAGGGGTCACCCACGGTGTCACCGATGACGGCGGCTTTGTGGTTATCGCTGCCTTTGCCGCCGTGTGCGCCGCTTTCAATGTACTTCTTGGCGTTGTCCCATGCGCCGCCGGCGTTGGCCATGAACACCGCCACAGCAAAACCAACCACAGTTGCGCCTGCAATCAGACCAACCACGCCTTCGATGCCGAAAATCATGCCCGTGATAATCGGGGCAATTACCGCCAGCACAACCGGCAGCACCATTTCGCGCAGGGCGCCTTTGGTGCAAAGGTCAACGCAAGCTTTATAGTCAGCCTCAGCCGTGCCTTCCATCAGCCCTTTGATTTCGCGGAACTGACGACGCACTTCAACCACGATGCTTTGTGCGGCTTTTTGCACACTGTTCATCGTCATTGCGCTGAACACAAACACCAGCACCGCGCCAACAAACAGGCCTACGAGCACGGCAGGGTTAGTGATGCTTAGGTCAAGCCCGGGGAACTGTCCGGCGTATTGTTCGGCGCGTTCGGGGTGATAATTGCTCACCGCTTGGGAGGCAATTGTGATGAAGCTCACCAGCAGGGCCAAGGAGCTCAACGCAGCCGAGCCGATCGCAAACCCTTTGCCGGTTGCTGCGGTGGTGTTGCCGATGCTGTCGAGTGCATCGGTGCGCTCACGCACTTCTTCACCTAGGTGTGCCATTTCGGCAATGCCGCCGGCGTTGTCAGCCACAGGGCCATAAGCGTCGCCAGCAAGGGTGATGCCCAGTGTGCTCAACATGCCAACTGCTGCCAAGCCAATGCCGTAAAGCCCCATAGTGAATTCGCCAAAACCGCCCGCTGCCACAAAGCTGCCAATGATAGCCGCCGCAACAATCATGACGATCGCAAATGTCGATTTCATGCCCAACGCAATGCCGCCAATGATGATGGTGGCCGAGCCGGTTTCGCTGCTTGCAGCCAGTTTGCGGGTGGGTTTGTAGTGCGCGGAAGTGTAGTATTCGGTGAAGTAAGCAATCGCGCAGCCTGCTGCCAAGCCAACCACGATAGCAATGTACGGTCCCCAGCTGCCCAGAATGAAGTAGGTGACCGGTGCTGCTGAAATCGCTGCCAGCGCCGATGCAATGTAGGTGCCGCGACGCAGGGTGTTCAGCAGATCTTTTTGGGTGGCACCTTCTTTGGTGCGAATGAAAAACGTGCCAATGAGCGATGCGATCACACCAGTGATAGCCAATGCAACCGGCAGGAACATCGCTTCCCAGTGCAGGCCAACGCCATAGAACGCGGCCACGCCCAGTGCAAGGGCTGCTTGGATGGATTTGATGTAGCTTTCGTAAAGGTCGGCACCCATGCCGGCCACGTCGCCCACGTTGTCGCCCACATTGTCGGCGATCACAGCGGGGTTGCGCGGGTCATCTTCGGGAATACCGGCTTCCACTTTGCCCACCAAGTCTGCGCCAACGTCTGCCGCTTTGGTGAAGATGCCGCCGCCCACACGAGCAAACAGTGCAAACACCGCCACACCAACGCCGAACATTACCATGTTGGAGGCAATGTCGTGGGGCTCAAGCCGGAACACAAAGCGCAGCAGCAGGAACCAAACAGCGACGTCCAGCAATGCAAGCCCCACAACCGTGAAGCTCAGCACAGTGCCCGACGAAAACGCCACACGCAGGCCGTTGTTCAGGCTGCCACTGGCTGCCGTGGCTGTGCGGGAGTTTGCCGCTGTGGCAATCTTCATGCCGATGAGTGCGGAAAGTTGCGAGAACACGCCGCCAACCAAGAATGCTGCGGGGATAAACGGGGTTACCCAGCCCATGAAGGCCAGAATAATCAGCAACACAAACATGGCGATGTAGAAGATACTGACGGTTTTGAATTGACGCTTGATGTAGGCCGTTGCGCCTGCGCGGATGGATGCGGCGATTTTTTTCACCGTATCGTTGCCTTCGCTGAATTTCAGCACTTTTCTGCTTTGGAAAAAGGCAAAGGCAAGCGCTAACACCGCGCCCGCAATGCCCAGCAAATAAGCCCATTCAAAGCTGCTCGCGCCAATTTCGCTTGCGGCTTCGGCTACGCCATTTGCTGCGTAGTAGTAGTCCATGGATAGTACACCTTTCATCACGTTTTTAATTAGGCAAAAATGCCCACAGCTTATAGTATAGCACTGCGGACGTGTGTTGTCAAGCGAAATTTCACATTATTTTCACAAAATATATGCGGACAGTTTTTCACCGCCCGCTTGTCTTATTTTCCAGTTACCCGCACGATGTTTCGCGCTCGTTCAGCACGCGCGATGGCGTCTTCCATCGTGTCGCCAATCACGGTGATGTGCCCCATCTTTTGCCCTGTTTTTTTGATCATCGGTTTGCCATAAAAGTGCACTTTTACTTGCGGATCAAGATAGGCTTCCTCCACATCAAGCAATTGCGCAGCTCCAACGCTTTGCCCCAGCAGGTTGACCATCACGGTGGGCTGGCGCAATTCTGTGCTGCCCAACGGCAGTCCAACCACCGCGCGCACATGATTCTCAAACTGGTTGGCTAGGCAGCCTTCTATAGTATAATGACCGCTGTTGTGCGGGCGGGGTGCCACTTCGTTGACGGACACTTGCCCATCTTCAGTCACGAACATCTCCACGCAGCAGGTGCCCACGCCCTGCAGAATTTCCATGACACGGTCAGCAATCTCACACGCGCGGTCGGCGACTTCATTGCTAATGCGCGCAGGCACAATGGTCGTGTCGAGGATGCTATTCTCATGGTGATTTTCGGCCACAGGGTAAATCACACGGCTGCCGTCTATGCCGCGCGTGGCGATGACGGAAATCTCTTTTTTATAGCGCACGAATTCTTCTGCCATCAATGGCTTAGCACCTGCGCCAAGTTTTTCATATGCGGTCTGCACTGCATTGGCATCTTTTGCAACCGCCACGCCATGGCCGTCATAGCCGCCGCCCAATGTCTTCAGCACAAGCGGGTAGCCGAACTGCTCGCCAGCCCGTGCAATCTCCTCAAGCGAGTGCACTGCCGTGAAATCCGGAACAGGCACACCGCCGTTGCGCAGTGTTTGCTTTTGCAGCAGCTTGCTTTGGATGATTTTCAGGCTGTCTACGCTGGGATACACTGGCTTGTCCAGTTGCTCCAGCGCAGCGGCACTGATGTTCTCCCACTCATAGGTGACCACGTCAACCCGCTCAGCCAGTGACAAGTACGCGGCCTTGTCATCCAATGGCGCAACGATGAGCTCATCGCAAATGCTGGCCGAACAACAGGTCGCGCTGGGATCCAGCACCGCCACCCAAAGACCGAGCCGCTTGGCTTCCAAAATCATCATTTTGCCCAGCTGTCCGCCGCCCACAATGCCGATTTTTTTCGCAAATAAGTTCATAAACAACCTTTCTTGCCTCACCCTTGGGGGAGGTGCCCTGCATGGGGGGCGGGGGTTAGCCCGAAATCATTGCTGTCAAGTCCATCGGCTGCACCCATTCGCCGTCTTTATACACCCGCATGCAGCCGGCCGAAATTTCATCAATCAGCATGATTTCGCCGTTGGCTGCACGCCCGAACTCCACCTTCATGTCGTAAAGTTCTAGCCCTTTACAGGCTAAATCTTCAGCGATGATTTTACAGATTTGTTGCGTGTAAGTTTTGCAAATGTTGAACTCCTCGGCGGTTATCAAGCCCAGTGCTGCAAGGGCATCTTCGGTGATGGGCGGGTCGGCGCGGTCATCGTCTTTCAGGGTCACCTCGACCAAATAGCCCAGCTGTTGCCCTTGTGTGGCATAGGCGCCATAGCGTTTGAGAAAGCTGCCTGTGGCACGCGCACGGCACACGAATTCAAGGCCTTTGCCGAACACCGTGCCCGGCCGCACACGCATGGTCACAGCATCAATATCACAGTCCAGCAGGTGCGTAGGCACGCCCTGTGCTGCCAGCATTTCATAATAATATTTCGTCAGCCGCAGCGACTCGCGACCCAGCCCTTCAATGCTCAGCCCCACTTGGTTTTCACCGGGGTCAAACATGCCGTCTTTGCCGGTGGCGTCATCCTTCAGTTTAAGGGTATAGCTGCCGTCGCCGTTGTCGTAAACATCTTTGGTTTTTCCGGTGTATAGTTTAGTCATGCAATTTCTCCTTTTCTTGTTCTTTTTTGAAAAAAAGAACCAAAAAACTTTAGTCGCTTCGCGGGGGATACTTAATGAGAGTTGAAAAAGCAAGCCTCTGTCCCCCTCGGATAGAGGAGGATGTCTCGCAGGACAAGGGGTGGGGTGCGGAGCAAAAAAATTAGTCGCTTCGCGATACATAGTTTGCAACAATTCGCACGGCAGTGTCGAAGGGCTGCATGCCGTTGATGATGATATCTGCGCGATGTTTGGTGGGCTCAACGAATTCATCGTGGCGGTGGCGCACTAGGTCAAGATAAAACTCGGCGATTTCATCAAAACTCAAGCCCCAAGTCATGTTGCGGCGCAGCCTGCGCACAATGCGTTCGTCGGCAGGGCAATCCACGAAAAGCCGAAGGTCAAGATGCTTAAAAATTGGCTGTTGTTGCAACGTGAACAAGCCTTCGACGATAATCACGTCGTATTTCCCGCTGGCTTTGGCCTTGGCCAAGTCACGGGTAAGCTTGTCCAATTCAATGCACTGCGGATGATTGTAATCGCGGTAGGTTTTGCCCGAAAACGGCACCTGCACTTGCGGCAATTTCTTGTGCGGCAAGTAGTAATTATCTTGGTGCAATAGTTGCACGCGCAACGCAGGCAAGGCGGCCTGAAGCTGCTCTGCAAATGTTGATTTTCCGCTTGACGTGCCGCCTGCAATGCCAATGACGAAAGGCTGTTGCATCAGTTTCTCCTACAAATAAATCTTTCTGCCTTCTTTGCCGCTTTGGTAAATTGCACAGACCATTTCTTGCGTTTTATACGCACTTTCGACTGTAATGTACGGTGCTATACCGCTGCGCATGGATGCATAAAAATTGCTGATTTGCTTCACATGGTTCACGCCCCAGTAGGATTTCACGTTACCGTAGTCGAAGTTTTCGGTGGGGTTGCGTTGTGCCATCAGCGTGCGGCCATCATGAAATTTGATGGTTGCGTTGTCACCCACCATTTGCACCAGCGCGTTTTCGCAGTCCAGTTCAATGGTCACATCCGCGTCATAGGAATAGTAGTTGATGGCGTGGAAGTTGGTGAGCAAACCGCTTTTGTAGGCAATCACGCCTTCGGCGGTGTCTTCTACCTCAATGCTGGCGTGGCCACGGTTGGCGATGAACGCATCCACGTAGGCAATGTCTTCATCAACCAAATAGCGCAGCATATCAAGCGTATGAATCGCTTGGTCGATGACCAGACCGCCGCCTTCTTTTTCCCACGTGCCCTTCCAGTCGCTGGCACTGTAGTACGCATCAGAGCGGTTCCAGGTGACAAAACATTTTGCGGCTTTTATGCTGCCTAGTGTGCCTTTTGCCAGTTCTTCCTTCACCAATAAGGTGCCCGCGTTATAGCGGTTTTGAAAGATGCAGCCGAGCGTAACCCCGCATTGCTTAGTGGTGTCTATCATGGCTTTGGCGTCTGTCAAAGAGATTGCCATGGGCTTTTCGGTCAATACGTGCACGCCTTGCTTCATGCAATCAATCGCCACTGGTGCATGCAGATAATGCGGCAAACAAAGATGCACAACATCAATTTGCTCGGTGCGCAGCATCTCTTGATAGTCAGTATAAGCTTTGCAGGAAAATTCCTGCGCAGCGGCGATTGCACGCTCTGGCTTGTTGTCACAAATGGCAACTAGTTCAACGCCTTCGGTTCGTTGCACGCTCACCGCATGCATGGGAAAGATATTCCCGCAGCCGATGATGGCCGCTTTGTAAGTTTGCATAATAGCTTAGTCCTCCAGATATTTCACATAGCCCAACTCATCCAGCCGGGCGATTTTTTCGTGCACCATGGTGTTCAGTTTTTCTTTATAATCCTTTAGGCGTTGCGCCAGCGCAGCATCGCTAATCGCTAACATAGCAGCTGCTAAAATGCCCGCGTTTTGCGCGCCGTTAATCGCAACCGTGGCCACGGGAATGCCCGGCGGCATTTGCACGATGGAGTGCAGGCTGTCTACGCCGCCCAGGGCCTTTGTTTGCACCGGCACGCCGATGACCGGCAGTGTGGTGAGCGATGCGGCCATGCCCGGCAGATGTGCCGCGCCGCCCGCGCCCGCGATAATCACCGAAAGCCCGCGCTCGCGAGCTGATGTTGCGTAGTCATAGAGCCGCTGTGGTGTGCGATGTGCCGACACGATGGTCAGTTCAAAGTCCACACCAAGCTCTGTGAGGATATCTGCTGCTGCGCGCATGACGGGCAAGTCGCTGTCGCTGCCCATGATGATGCCAACTTTCATGTGTGTCCTCCTAGTTTCGATACAATATATAGTATACGACTTTTTTGGGGGCTTGTCAATATTCACTTTGCAGATGAGGAGATTTTTTTCACCACATAGAAGCCATCCACGGCTTTTTTGCACCACTCCACCCAAATTTTTGCTGGGCACAAGCCATAACCCAACGCGTGCCACATGTGAATTGCCATGGTTTTGTTGTCGCTGCTCCATGAGCGAATTTGTGCCAAGCCTTGCTGTGCCGCCCAAGCTTCGGCTTGTGCAACGAGTGCCGCGGCAATGCCTTGGCGGCGGTATTGTTCATCAACTTCAAGGATGTCGATGTACGCATCTTGCACATGAGTTAGCGGTGCAGCAAGCGCTTTGGTATAGGCTGAAACAAAGCCAACGGGCTTGCCCTCATGCAAAGCAACGATGGAGCAGCTACCCTGTTCAAGGTGCACGTGTTGCTTGATGGTGGTTTCAAAATCCTGCGAATATCTTCGCTCACGGTTGCCATATTCAGCAATGATTTTTTTGCGCATTTGCTCGTCTATGTTTTGATAAACAATGTTCACGCTGCACCTCCTCATGTTTTATAGTTTACGACACAGCGCACGATTTGTCAAGAAAAATATGCGTGAAAAAAAATTAAAAAAACTATTGACAACGACGCAAACATGGTGTATAATATATAATGTTGTGGCGGCATAGCTCAGTTGGCTAGAGCATTCGGTTCATACCCGGAGTGTCACTGGTTCAAATCCAGTTGCCGCTACCAGGTTTTTTCGATGTGGCCCGTTGGTCAAGCGGTTAAGACTCCGCCCTTTCACGGCGGCAACACGGGTTCGAGTCCCGTACGGGTCACCAAATTTTTCGCTATGCTGTGTTTCGGTTTTGGTTGTGTGCACATGCACCTGTCCTCACGAAAGCCTTGCCTAGCAAAAAATTGCCACAAAAAACACACTCACAATTGTGGGTGTGTTTTCATATTTATCGTACCGCATAAGGTACCAGCATATCTTGCGGCAAAAACAAGCCATGATTACCGCCGTCGGCTGTATTATGCAGCCCATGGTCGCTGGTGATAATCATGCGCCCGCCGAATTGCTCGGCCAGCATGCGCACAAAGTCGTCGATTTCTGCAATGGCTTGTTGGGTTTGCGCAGCATGTGGGCCATGGTAATGCGCGGTGCTGTCTACCTGCTTAAAGTGCACAAAGGTGAAGTCCGCGGGTTCGGCGATCGCCTGCTGCGCAAGCATGAAGGCATCGGCGTCGCTGGTGGTGAGCTGCGGCGGCAAGCTGGTGTTGATGAAACTGTTGCGCGCGCCGATGTGCACGCTGTTGGGCACCAGTGTGAAGATGTCATCAACCAGCAAATCACGTTGCCCGCGCCGGGCAATGCCATGCACATTTGCTGTTTCGCCGGTGAGCATGCTTGCTAAACCTGTTGGCGTAATAGGCGGCCAAACCGTTAGGGCGCGTTGTGGGTTGAGCGAGCGGATGAACGGCGCATACTCCAGCATTTCCCAGCCAAGGCCGTCGATTTTGATGGCCAGCACGGGTTGCTCTTGCTCAATGAAACGCATGGCATCGTGGAATAATTGCGTAATTTGTAAAATAGGCGAATCGGCCATGATTCCCACAATGTCTGGAATATCGAAGATTCGAGCATGGGGTGCAATGAGGTCGATTTGATTGCGCTCAATTAGCAGATATCGTCCTGCCATTGTGTCAAATGTCACAGCACCACAGCGACGGAAAATAGCCGCTCGTCTGCTTTCAGGCAATAATTCGCTCAGCGGCACACGATACTCAGCATGAAATACGCTTGCACGATGATAGTCAATCCAACTAGTACCGATTCGGCGTAATGCACGTTGAGGAGGGTGCATGAATAGCTGACCAGCTGTGGTTTCTTGCACATTTCCTTCAGCATCAATCAGGCGAACGGTGTAAGGGTCATCGCCTTCACTCAGCACGATCAGTTGCGCAATATCGCGGATATTCGCGCTGGGTGGGTGCTGCGGGGCGTAAAGCTCCCAACCATTACGGTAGCGCAATTGCACGTTGTCGAGTCCGTCGCGCAGCTGCACGGCAAAGCCGTCATGCGCAATGGCCAGCAGGCTAAATTGCTCGGCGCGCGCGTCAATTGCATCAGCCAAGTCATAGCTGCGCGCCGTGAACAAGAATGGCTCGGCATCGCCCAGCAAAACCAGCGGCTGCGTGGGCGCGGCACAACTTGCCAGCCCGGCGATGAGTAAAACGGTTGCCAGCAAGAGCAAAATGATCTTTCTCATTTTAAAATACCACCAATACTTCTCCAATTTGCACGCTACTCATGTTGTGCACGCGCATGCCCACAGGCAGGCTTGGCCCGATGAATAGCGGTGCCAAGTCCGTGCCGGCAAAGACAATCAGCTGCTGCGAAAAGGTGCTGAATCGCTCGGTTTTCACCAAGCCATCGTCAGCGGTGATGATGACGAAATCGCTGTGCGGGTTGCCCAAATGTGCCAGCATGTTAGCAATGGGCAGTGCCTGCGTTTCGTCACCTTCATGCCCAAATAACTCGGTATACTCATCCAGTTCGGCCAGCAATTCGCTGAAAGCATACTCCCGCGTCACCTCTTGCGCTGCACCGTGGGGCACCAATTCCAGCTCGCGCAGATATCTTACCCAGAACATCAAACGTTCATCGGGAATGATCACACGCGGGTCGATTGCTTCTCCATTCATCTGGTAGGCCAGCAAGATGTCGCGGCTGCGCAATATGTCGGCAGGAATGGAGATGAAATAGCCGTCTGCACCGGTGGCGGTCACGGCAGCGAAATCGTGCTGGGTCAGGCCATTGGCTTGCAGAATATCCTCCAGCAGCACGCCGCGCACGTGCACATGCCGTTGTTCGCCGCGCGCGTTCACGCTGATGGTTTCGCGCTCAACCACATCAAAATCGCCGTTGCGCAGGGCTTGGGCGTTAAGATCGAGGAAAAGTTCGGGCGCATGCACGGTGATGATAATATCATCGAGGAAGGTGAAGTCTTGTGCATGTGTGGCACAGGCGGCAAGCGCGATAACTAGCCCAATGGCACACAAGATGGGTAAAAGCTTTTTCATACATTAAAACTCCAGCGTGATTTCCGTGATATTTTGGCGATACGCGCCCCAGCGCAAGCCTTGTTCGTCGCCGAAAATAAGGCGGGCATTGGTCAAATTGATTGCAGCATTGTCATCGTTATGGTTCACTTCATGCCAAGCCAGCAGGGTGGTTTCGGCCATGAACACATCAGCGGCCAGTGTGCTGCCGCCAACATTTAATGTTGCAGTGCTGCCGATGTTGTGAAGGTTAACGCCTTGCCATGCCAGAATATCACGAATTGCCACGCCGGTGAAGGTGCGGCTTTGCACTCGGTCGATGGCATCGAGCGGGGCGATTTGCTGCACCGCTTCTTGGGCTGTGCCTGCGAATTGCGCCATGAGTGCTTCAGTGCTGATTGCAATCACAACAGGGCTGGGCGCAGCAGTTGTGGTGGCAGTGGTTGTAGTCGTTGTTGTTGCCTCAGTGTTCGTAGTCACTTCGGTGGTGGTTTCTGCCACCGTCGTGGTTGTGACGATTGTCGTGGTGGTGGTTGTGCCGTTGTCATCTTGGTTACGTGCGCCAGGGCCAAAACTAAAGAATGCGAAGATGAAGATGCTTACTGCGGTGAATAGGGATACGACGCCGATGACGTTTTTGATTGGATGTTGATGCATGGTGATTCCCTTTCAGTTTATGAATAATTTATGATTTACTTTTATGTTTCCATAAAAGGCAATCGCGAAGCGGGTGCTCGCCGCGAGGCGTTAGGGGTTGAATGTAATGCTTACGACCTGTTGAATAAACGTGCCGGATAAGCCTTGTGGAAATACCAAACGTGGGCGGTCAAGCTGGCGTACATCGCCTGCGCCGCGGTCTTCAACCCAGGCCAGCAGCGTGGTGTTTGCGGCGAATTGCGCAGGATTAAGCGTGAATGTCGTGCCATCGTGTGCGGTGACCACCACCGTGGAGCCTGCAGGTGCAGTGTTCACGTTCACCCCATTGGCCTGCAGCACATTGCGCAATGGCACACCGGTGTAAAGGCGTTCACTTTCCCGGCCAATGCTATCCACCATGTGTGACGTTTGCGTCACTGCGCCACCCATGGCAATCAGCCCTGCGCGGGTAACGGTCACCGTCACACGTGTGTGTGCAGTGCCAGCACTGCCGCCACTTCCTCCGCCGGTGCCAATTCCGGTTGGGCGCGTGGGCAGGGGAGCGGTTGTCGTGGTTGTCGTTGTGCGCGTGGTGATATTGGGTAGCGTGATGGCAGGGTGAGCGGTAGTTGTTGTGGTCTGCGCTTGCGTAGCGGTAACTTGGGCTTGTGTGATGGTGTGTGTCTGCGTTTCAATTGACCAATCGTATGGCGCCGAGGTGTAAAGGTCATCGCCTTGCCCCTGTTGTGGCAAGTTAGGCAGCCCTAGCGGGGTGATCTCATCCGTGGTGGCGGTATATTCTGCCGTGGTTTCGACGGGGTTGTCTGCAACGGCTGGCTGCGTAGGCGCAGTGCAAGCCGCAAGCACGATGCACAGCAATAGGCCGAATAGAACAATGCGTTTCATGGTTAACACCTTTCCTTTTCAAAATAAAAACAGCGCAAGCAGATAAATTCTGCTCACACCGACGGTAACCCTAACGGGCTTGTGGAGCGAAATTCTTCTCAAACACGGAACGCATAGCTGTTTCCGGCTATACGCTAAACGGCCTTGTGCCATGGCTTGCGCTTTAGGCTACCGGCTCGAATTCGCGTAAAATATTTTATTCCCATCCATTTTAACATGAATAATCTTGCCTGTCAAGCCCCAAACTAAAAAAAACGACCGAAAGGATGTATACACATGCGTTCGAATCAACATTGGGATAATTTCCGCCGCCGGGTGCCGCGCGGCACAGGGTTTTATGTGGCACTTTCACTTGCCGTGGTGGTCATGGGGTTGGGCGTTTGGGCTGCGGTGAACCACAGCCTGCGTAACAACCAATTCCACGGCCAAACCGAGCAACGACAGACTATCCGCTGGGAGGATTTCACTACCGTGGCGCCCATTACCGTGACTGAAGCGGAGACGACGACAGGCGTGCAGCCGGTGCTTGAACCCGTGCAGCATGAGCCAGATGAACGCCCGCCGGTTGAGGCAGTGCGTACCGATAATCTGCCTTTCATCGGCGAATTTGCGCTGCCATTTGGCACCAATATCGTGAAAGATTTTTCACACGGTGAACTCGTGCGCTCGGTAACCATGGGCGATTGGCGCGTGCACAATGGCGTGAGTTTCGGCGGCCAGCAAGACCAACAAGTGCTTGCCATCCAAGACGGCGTAGTGCAATCTGTGGCGAACGACCCGCTGTGGGGTTGGATTGTGGCAGTTGACCACGGTCACGGCATGGTTGCGCGATACAAAGGCTTGCAAGAAGACAGCATGCCTGCCATTGGCCGTGCGGTGCAAATGGGTGAGCCGGTTGGTCAGGTTGGTCATGTGCCGATGGGTGCGGCGCACGGCGTGCATATGCATTTGGAAATCCGCGTAAATGGGCAGGTTGAAGATCCACTTGCGGTGATGAATCGCGTTGGTAACCGCTAATTTGTAACAGCGATTTAAAATAAAGTGATAAGCCTTGTCGTGTTTGCGCAACACAGTGTGAACACGACAAGGCTTTTACCTTTACAGATGATTTTTCTTGACATTACATCGTATGTGTGCTAAAATATTATCATGATTTACAAAAACATAGTGTTCGACATCGGCGGCGTGTTGCTGGATTTCAGCGAACCATGGCTGCTTGATACTTTCCTAGGTGGCCTCGCACCCGCACAGCGGCAACAGCTGGAAGACTGGCTATTCGGCGGCGGGCGTTGGCGGCAGCGTGACCTTGGCGAACTCACCGATGCGCAAATCGTGCAGCTTGCCCAACGCGACCTGCCCAATCCACTACCCAATTATCTGCAGCGTATGCTCAATGGGCATTTTCCTGCCATGCGGCCACTGCCCACCGCCGAGCTAATTCCGCAATTGCAAGCGCGGGGGCATCGGCTTTATCTGCTGACCAACACGCCTCTTGCCATTCACGAAAATTATGACGCAGTGCCGCGCTTCACTCAATTTGACGGCATGTTTGCATCGTGTGATGTGGGCTTGCTCAAGCCCGACGAAGCGTTTTATCGCGCATTTTTGCAGCACTTTCATTTGCAGGCGGCTGAGTGCCTATTCATCGACGACTTGCCGGAAAATTGTGTCGGTGCCAACCGCGTGGGGATTGATACCTTCTGCTTTGACACGCGAGACTTGGCAGGGCTGCGCAAAAAATTAGGTTTATAGATGCTTAACGCACAGCAAGAAAACACCCCTCAATAGAGAGGGGTGTTTTTATGTTGCCATGGTTACTTTGCTTGTCGCTGCGCTCTTTTGATGTTGCGCAGTGCTCGCAAGCCAACACGGGCCATGTGCTTAGGGCTAGGCAGCACGCCGCTGAAAATCACTGATTTTGGTTTTTTCGCGGTATGCTCCTGTGCAGGCGGAAAGGCGACATAATCCTGCTCGGCGGAGCGGGGAAAAACAGGCGAATCGGCAGGCACATGTAGCACTGCTCCGTCGGCGATGGCACAAATCTCGGCTAACTGCTTGCCTTGTGGGCGCAGACCATCATAGGCAAACAAGCCCATCACCGCGCTTTCTTCCACGCCGTTGTAGGCCGGGGCAAGCGAGCGCGATTGCGGCGCGACGATGGTGTAGGCCTCGGCCATGAAACCATCGCTGCGGCTGGGGTGCTTGCGCTGCGCGCCATGATAAGTGCCAAATGGTGCAAGCTTAACGATATCTTGGTTGTTTTCGCGCTGCAAACGCATGGGGCAATGCGCCATGGAGCCGCTCAGTTGCCGTGCATTGGCGACCAGCAGACCAACGTCGCCGTTGCTCAGGCCCACAAAACCGCCAGTGAGTTGATGGTTGAACGAAGCGAGAGTTTCGTTTTCGGCAATGCTTTCGCGGAACGATGACACTGGAAAGCCGCTGAGTTTATGGTCAAAATTTCGTTTGATCACATGCAGGTCGCCCGTGAGTTTGGGCGTCAGTTGCAGCGGCACGGCCTGCTGCCATGCAATGTCGTAGTAGCGCCCCAATGCGCTGGTGGTGGTGGATATCGCATGTCGCTCGGGGGTATAGGGATAGAGCACGTTGCTGTGTAGCATCACACCGTCACAGCCGGGCAGGGTGAAAAAATCCAGGCAATAGCTGCCGGGGCGCAGTTGCTCGGGCAGGTGGATTTCGCCGCGCAAACGCATGCCCTGTAATTGTCCGGCCATGGGCAAAGCGCTGCGTTTTTTTCGTGTGAACGGATAGTTTTGCCCATTATAGGTGAGAAAGCTGGCGAGGAAATCCTTGCCGGCAATGGTTTGCCCGTTGTATTTGACCGACAGCATTTCACCTTGCGCACAGGTGTTGAACTGCAAGCCGCCTGCCTGCAAACGCGTGGGCGCGGCCGAAAGACTGATTGCGGCATCGTTGGTGATGTTCAGCGCAATGCGTTGCACGGGCTGCGCGAACTTACACAGCACAAATGCAGCTGCCACGCTGTTGTCGTCGTGGTGGCGCAGGGCAATGCCGCCAAATTGCTGCAAGCCTTCGGCGTGGATGTTCAGTTGCTCAATTCTGGGCAGCCAGCCGGGCGCAAAGCAAAGCTCAACGCTCAACAGTTCACTTGCTTCACCGCTTTGCACAGCAGTGATTTCGTTCACTTGCGGTTGTGCATCCAGTTCTTTTTGCAGCATATCGCGCGACAATGCAAGGGCTCGCCGCTCACGGTCGATATTCAGCACGGGCGAGCTTAGCCCAAAGTGCGTGGTCGAAAGCAGCATCACCCGGTCGTTGAAGCCTGCGCTGTCCCAATCCTTGCCTTGGCTTCTGGCTAAGGCGCGTGCCCGCTCAATGCGCGACCACACAAAGCGGTTAAAGGGTTTTTCGCTCCAGCTGGCATAGCCGGTGTAGTTGCCATCTGCGGTGTCGTGTCCAAAAGTCACTTCGCCCAGTGGCGGGTGGTCTTTCAGGTAGCCGCCGGGGGTATTGAACACCACATAGTCTAGGTCAGCCACTTCCTCGGCCAGCCCGCGAATGCCGTGTGTGCCCGGCAGTTTGCGCAATGGCCACGGCAGATTTAATGGTTCCCAGAAAGGCGCGTCGGCGTCCATGTTGGTGAAGATGAATACGTCGTGGTTGATTTCGCCGTTTTCTTGCTTGGCGCGCAAATCTTTCACCAGCGCACGCAGGCAGCCCGCATCCAGCAGATCAGCGTTGGAGATGGTGGGCATCACCGTGATGCTTTCACCGTCGTAGGTGTATGTAACCGGGTTGAATTTGTGCGCGTCACTCAACTGCGGGGTGATGGTGGCAAAGGCATCAAAAGGCACGCAGCTGTGGTATAAACATAAGGCTTGCACGCCCAGTTTTTTATAGTCAGCCACTTGCGATGGGCTAAACATCACCTCCTGCGGGCGCACGATCATGCTGCACTCGCCGAAAATATCTTTGAGGCCACTGCCTTTTTCGTTGCTTACCGCCCAGTCAATGCTGGCTTTCAGCTCATCAAAGGTCATGGCAGCAAGCGCACCATTGTTGTAGCCCATGATGATGTTTTCGTCGCCATTTTCTTTCACACGGCGTTGCATGCCCTCAATAATATCCGGGGCGTGTGTGGGCAAAATCTCCTCCAGGCTATAGCCATTTTCGGTGTCCCAAGTCGCCTTACAGGGGATGCCGCGGGCATTGAGGTCATCGAGCTGCTGGATGATTTTGCGAATGATGCGGATGTCGCCGCCGAAGCCAGTATCATCCGGTGCATCGCCGCGATAGGAATGATAGCAGTTCACGTGCAGACCAAAGCCAACATGGATTTTGTAGTTCATGGTTATCTCCTTGTGTCGCTCAAATTTTCGTCAGCTCGGTGGGGTTCCGACGCTTCGCGTTACTTTGCAATTTGCTTTAGCGTCATCGCGTCCTGCGCACACTGCGCGGGGCTGTTGTCTTTCACAAATTCGAGTATCGCTGCACCTGCATGCTTGCCCGCCGCAGCAAAGTAGGCCGCCCAATCGTCTGTGCCCTCTTGCAGGGGCAGGCGTGTGCCATCATGCCGCCACTGGAACACATGCACGTAAGTCAACCAAGGCAGCACAGCTTGCAGCTCCTGCAAGTTTTGGCTGCGGGTGAGCTCAGGGTTGGGCTGCCAATAAGTCTTGATATTGCCTGCAGCTTGCAGAAAATCTACCGCACTGGTTGCATTGTCTGTCAGCGTATCACGGTGATACTCAAGGGCAACGGTGATGCCATGTGCGGCGGCCTGCGCGGCAATGCGCGTGGCATCGGCAACGGCAAGTTCGCGCTCTTCGGTCGTGTATTTCGCCGAGGCCTTGGTGCCTGCCCACACGCGAATGATAGGCGCATTCAGCGCAACGGCACTGGCAAGCACAGGCGCAAAATCTTGCCCCGCACCAAGGCGATAGTACGAGCCATAGCTCAGCACAGCCAGCCCAGCCTCGCGGGTAGCCTGCGCAACTTCACCAGCCAATGCAATGTCACCAGGCGGCACATGAATATCGCCGCCCCATTCAATGCCTTGCAGCCCGCATTCGCAGGCCACGCAGATATTCTCCAGCCAGTTCAGGTTGCGAAATGTGATGGAGGTTAGCCCACAGTATTGCATGATTGTTCTCATTTCGTTGTTATTTTGATCACGCCGCCCGGCCTCTTTCTCTTGCTAGATTAATGCACAGCGAAGCGACCGAGCTCCGCCGCAGGCGGCACAGCGAAGCGGCTTGCTCGCCGCAGGCGGTCATGCCATGTTCTCCAGCATTTCTAAAGTTACTTCGTGCGGTGAAGGTTTGCCTGCCAAGAAATCCGCATGTGCCGCCAGCATATAGCTGCCCATGCGCGCCACTTCTTGGCCAGTGCTGCCTGCGATGTGCGGGGTCAGCACTACGTTGGGCAGGGTATACAGCGGGCTTTTAGGGGCGGGCGGCTCAGGGTCGGTGACATCCAGCACGGCGGTGCGGGCGGGTTCCTCCTGCAGTGCGCGGATTAAATCTGCCTCAATCACTTGCGCACCGCGCCCGGTGTTGATGAATGTGGCGTTTGGCAGCATGCGTTTGAATAAATCATAGCCGAGCATGCTGCGTGTTTTTTCGTTGTCAGGCAGGTGATTTGAGATTGTGTTGCAACGGCTGAAAAGTTCCTCCAAACAGGATTTCTCCACGCCGTCGATTTGCGTATAGGGGTCGCAGGCCAGCACGTGCACATCAAACTGTTGCAACAGCTGTGCGGTATAACGTCCAATCATTCCGCAACCAATCAATCCAACCGTGGCACCGTAATTCCCCGGTTGTGCATTGGTGAACTCACGCCCAAGCTGGCGTTGCTGCTGCTTCTGCATGGCTGCACTTTGATAGAAGCCCTTGTTGGCCAGCAGAATTTGCGCCAAACAAACCTCGGCCACAGGCACTGCATTGGCTGCCCATGCGCTGAATATCTGCACGCCGCAAGCCAGAAATGGTCGCGCAAAATGCTGCACGCTGCCGGCAGCATAAAACACAGCCTTCAGTGCGGGGAAATGCTCGCGTACTTCATCTTCGCTCATGCTTGGCATGCCCCAAGTGCTGAAGATAAACTCCACCTGCGGCAAATGTTCCGGCGCGGTGAGCAGCGGCGATTTTTTTATGTCTTGCGCTGCCATAGCATACACGTTGGCGATGTGCCCCGGCTGCTGGGTTAAAAAGATAACATTGTTCATATCGCTACCTCTCACATGGGCAGGAATCAGGCAGACGGGTCACGCTGGTGCTCGAAAAGCGCCAGATGTTCTTGCTGGTGCGCAGGCTGCGACCACTTTCGGTTTCAATGTTGCGCAGACGAATGCTTTGCACTGGCTGCATGGCATAAGGCGGACGGCGCAGCCAGTAGTTGCGGAATGTATCCCAAAGCAGCGTAACATACAGCGCATCATTGCCATAGGGATGGTTGGCACTGAAAATGGTGGGGCCAATGTGGAAAAATGGCGGCGTAAAGTTGAAACTGCGCTGGCCTGGGCCATCATAAATCATCAGGCCGTCAATGAGAATATTGCGCGGCATATAGGTTTGCATGCCAAAGTCGTGGAATCCATCATTCAGCACACTAAATAAAATGACTGCGTTGTTGTGCGTTGGCACAAAGGTTGAGTTGCGAACGATAACATCACCGTTCCAAGTGCTGCCAAAGTCACTGCGAAAATTAATGAGATTGTGTGAGGTGACGGTGGTGTTTTCCAGCAAAAATGTGCCGCCGCCGATGATGGCAATGCTAGCATGCCCGATTTCGGAATTACTCACCGTGGCGTTATATAGCCCGGTGTGGAAGTCAAAGCGCGAAAGGCTCACGTTGTTGAACACCACATTCTTGGCTTCGTTGGCCCCCATGATGCCCCAATAGGCGTTGTCATGAATGCAATTGAATTGCCGCACGTTATCAAACAGCAGGTTCACCACATTGCGCATTTGGATGTCGTAAGATCCATGCAGGGCGCGAATACGACCGGTGAAGATGCTGTTTTGCACGGTCACATTTGCGGCATTGCTAATGAGCAAAAAGCCAGTGTTGGGCGGTGCTTCACCAGATACCACATCAATGACTGCGTGGGTGAGGCCATCAATCAATACGTTGGAACGGAGCACGTTAATGCCCCGGTGGAAGTAGGGACTTTGCCAGCCCGGCTGTGCCTCAATGGTGGTGAAGTTCCCGCCGGTAATGATCAGCTGCGTCTGGTCAATGGGATACGCGCGCAGGGAAGTCACTTCGGCAAAATCCCACACAATGGGGGTTTCGGGGTCAACGTTGCCGTTTTCGTCCACAATGAATTGGTCAACCATGCCACGGCCTTGGTCGGCATTAGCACCACGGCGGATATAAATACGTGCATTGTCATTGCGCGCAATCACCAGCGAGTGTTGCGGCAGCGTAACGCCGATGCTTTCTTGCCCGCGTGCGAGACTGTTGATGTTGCTGACGTCAATGTCAATGCCCGCATAACGCGATTGCACGCTGAAAATATTGTAACCATGCAGCCCAATGGGCACGATGTAATTATCCACGATGAAGTTTACGTCTGTCCAGTCCGTGCTGGTTTGAATGATGGCCGTGCGGCCGGATTTGCCGATGCGATAGGTTGCGCCGGGGGTGCCGCGCACGGGCAGATCTTGCTCGTTGGCATAGGCATGTGCGGCGATGATGGCATCAAAGTCGCAGGTCACGCCATCGCCCACCGCGCCGAATTGCGCATAGCTGACATACGATGAGGGTTGCGCGGCGGCTGCCACAGCAAAACTGGTCATAATGAGAACTCCGATCAAAATTGTGCTGATAAATTTACGCATGAATAATATCTCCTTTAATTTTGTGCTATTTTATCTTGCACATGGGCAGGTGGTTTCACGAATCACTCGCACATTGCGGAAAAAACGCTCACGCAGACGGAAGACGTTTTTGCTCAGGCGCACGCGGCGGCCGCCAGTGGCTTCAACGTTGCGCAAGGTGATTTCTTGCGTTATGCCGGGACTACTGCGGTTGGTTAGCCAATCCCACAACAGGGTAACATACAATGCGTCGTTGCCATACGCATGCATAGCACCCAATACGCTCGGTCCTCTGTAAAACTGAAAGGGCAAAAAGCCGCCCAAACGGTTGCGCACAACATTCAAGTGGTCGTCTTCAATCACAACATTCTCAATGAGAATGTTGTGCGGCAACGTGGTTGGGTGACCAAAATTAATGCTGCCGTTGTTGGCTGAATTAATCAGCACAGCATCGTTGCCCACGGGAATGAAGCGGCTGTTGCGCAAAACCATGTCGCCATCCCAGGTTGAGCCGAAATCGTGGCGCAGGGTAACAAAATGCCAGCTGCGCACAGTACTATTTTCAATCAGCAGATCTCCGCGACCAATGAGAGCCAAGCTGCCATAGCCAATTTCTGCGTTTCTAATCGTGAGATTGTTCACACTGCGGTGAGCATCAATGCGCGAAAGCGAAACATTATCAAACGTAACATTGCGCGTGTTGTTGGAAGCATGAATACCCCAGCGATACCAGTCGTGGATGCAGTTGGTTTGGGTCACGTTGTAAAATAATACATTAGCGGTGTTCCAGTGTTGAATGTCATAGGTGCCTTCGCGCGCCCCTAGGCGTCCGGCAAAGGCGGAGTTTTGCACCACAAGATTAGCGGCGTTAGACATAGTGAGAAAACCGCTGTTGGGCGGCAGTTGGCCGGGGATTTCGTCCACCACTTCATGCACAACGCCATCCACCACAACGTTGGAACGATCAATCCTCAGCCCTCGGGCAAAGTAGGGGCTATTCCAACCATTGGCGCTTTCAATGGTGGTGAAGTGTCCGCCAGTGATGGTCAATGTGTCGTTATCAATCGGGCGAGCATAGATATTCGTGATTTGCTCAAAAACCCAAGTGATGGGTGTGGTTGGGCACACGTTGCCGTTTTCGTCCACGATGAAGAAATCGCTCATCGCTTGGCCATTGCCTTGGCCGTTGCGAATATAATGACGGACATCGTTGTTATAAGCAAACACAAGCGAGGGCTGTGGCAGCGCAATGCCAATGTTTTCTTGGTTTGCTGCAAGCGATTCTACTTGCCCGGTGAGGGAGAAGACATCGTAATGGCTAGTGACGTGAAAAACGTTGAAGCGATGATGCCCCTGTGCAGTGGTAACGACGGAATTATCGATGATAAAACTGGCACCTGTCCAGTCCGTGCTGGTTTGGATAATAGCCGTGCGGCCTGATTCGCCGATGTAGAATGTGCCAGAGTTCACGCGCACGGGCAAATTGTTTTCGTTGGCATAGGCATGTGCGGCAATGATGGCATCAAAATCGCAGGTTACGCCATCGCCTACTGCACCGAACTGCGCATAGGTGACGTAGATGACAGAGTTCGCTTGAGCAGCCACGGCAAAGCTTGCCACGATCAACAGGCAGATGAGAAGTGAGCTGATAAATTTACGCATGAATTATTCCTTGACTTTTGTGATAATTTGCACGCCGTTGATGAACGCGGTGTCATTCATAAAGCGTGCTGCAATAGGCGAATCCGCTTGGCGAGCCAGCCGCAGGCCAATGTGTTGTGCAGTGGTGAGTTGTGGCAGCTGCACCGTGTAGGTTGCCGCTTGCATGCTTCCCAGTGCAAAACGGTCGTAACACGCAACCGGGAAATCCTCGCCATCCAGCACAAGGCTTAGCGCGTGGAAGTTTAGCGGTGCGGCAAAACCATTGTTTTGGATGGTAAAGCGCAGTGTTTCGTCGTCTAATGCGAACTCCGTGACAGTGAGCAAATACCCCAAATGATGACGAATGTATTCGAAGGTGTTGATGTTGCCGTCGTCATCAAGCAACGCGGGATGATAGGGCAAGCCTGCTTCGCGTAGCTGTTCTTCGCTAAGCGTTTGATCACGCCAGCGATGCATGGAAAACCTGCGTCCGGGAATATCTTCGCGGTAGTTGTGCTCTAGCGAAAACGTGGTAAGGGAATATTGCAAAAACTGCTGCAAAATGGGCATCACGTTCATACTGTCTAGGTCGTGTGCACCCGGCTCGTCATAATACGTTGCTTGGCCCCAAGGCATTTCGCCATCGTTAATGCTGCGCCAAAAGCTGGTTTGCGCAGTTCGGCATTCTTCATCGTCGCGCCCCAGGAAAAAATTCCACCTGCCGTGGGTTTCGCCAATCATGTAGTCATCGTGCATGCCCACGCGGGCAGTATGATGCGGCAGAATTTTCGGCAGCAAATCAATGTTGCGCACTTGTACAAACAGGTTATCGGGCACGATGTCTAGCAGCAGGTTAAAGGCGTCACCAATGTGACAGCTGTGGAAGTTTTGGTTGTTGTGTGCCTCGCCCCACAGACCAACAATGCCTCCCTGCACGCAAAAAATGCTATCTTGCACCAACTGATGATTTTCGTTTATCCATTGGCCAATTTGCTGCAAATGCTCGCGCACTTGCGGCCACGCTGCATCGGGGTGTGCTTCGTTTTGATAGGTAAAGCGCAGCAAGGCACGCACGTTGTTATCACGCAGTAGTTGCAGCATTTGCTCCAACTGTGCAAATGCCAGTTCGTCAAGCGGCTTTTCGTTGTACTTGGTCAAGTAAACATATAATTGAACAACAGTGGGGCTTTCTTCCCGGTATTTTTCAATGAAGAAAAGCATTTTCTCAAAGGGGCATTCGCTATTGCCCGGGTAGGATTGCAGGGGCTGGCCGAGGGTGATGTAGTGTTCCATGCGCAGGCCGCGGTCGGGGTTTTGCAGCATGGGGCGTGCCGTGGCAAGACTGTGCACGGGCAATGTGAAAGCAGTGGCAAGCGTGGCTTGCGTTGCGGTTGAAATCATGGGGGAGTCCTCTCTATCATTGTGCTGCAAGCAGTGTGTGTAGCAAATTCGTGCGCCAAAAGCCAAAGCGCAATAATTCTTCGCGGTCGGCAATGGTGGGGTCAAAAAACTGTTTGTAGCCGTAGCTGCTGCGCAGCAGTTGGGCTGCGTAAAAACGTCGCATATTTCGGCGATCTGCTGCGCTGAGAGCGCACACCGCTTCATACGCGTCAACATAGGCTTCAAGGCGATCTGCAGGCAACGCGCCATTGGCGCACTGTGGGTCAGCCAAGCTAAAGGAGCGAATGACCTCCCATGCGGCAGGCAGGCGACAAGCCCCAACGAAATCCAACACGGCAACGATGTAGCCATCTTTGGTGAGCAGCTGATGGATGGAATAATCACCGTGCGTGTTGACGTAGGTCAAGCCTTCGGTGACGTTGGGCTGGGCAGCGAGCCAGTTTAAAGCACTTAGTCTAAAGCGCAAATCCTCCGCAATGCGCTCGCTTTGGGAATGCTCCAGACATTCGGCTTTGGCCAGCAGTAACCGATATTCCTGCTGCTTGGCCGGGATCTTATCTGCTGCGGCCCAAGCCGGCGAAAATTGCTGCTGCATGTCAGGTAATTCTCGCATGGCCCAATGGATTTTCCCCAGTAACTGTGCGCTGGCTTGCATCAACCAAGGCGTGGCGCTGTGGCTTTGCGGGGCATCGCCTTGAATATATGCATGCACGGTGACTTGACGCCCTTGATTTGTGCTGGCCATTTCTCCGCTGTGCGTTGGGATAAAGCGCGCAGTGGGCAGACCTTTTTCACGCAAAAAATCGCACAAAGATGCCTCACGGTGTACCGCTCGCGAATCAAAGCCCCGTTGATATTCCTTGATAACATAGCGTTGTTCATCTGCACATAATGCGAGAAAAAGGCAAGCGCTGCCTTGAGGGATCACAGAGATTTCAATAATCTCTAGGGCGTATTCTTGACGCAGGAATTGGCGCAGGCTGTGCTGCGTAAAACAAGACGTGTGCAGCATATGAACTCCTTTGTGGTTGCGCGATTACCAGCCATATTTCTCCGGCCCCCAGGGCTTTTTGTGCAGCGTTTGCTCGGCATAAACGAGAGTGTTATCGGGCAGATCTTCTTGCAGCATCACGCCCGCACCGCAAATGCTGTACACACCCATTTTCACGCCGGGCATCAGAATCGCATTCACGCCCGTGCGACAATAATCACCGATGAAGCTGCCATCGCAGCCGGAGTGTTCGCCTTCTAGCCGACCTTTGATGCGGTGGCGGGTTTGGCCGTCGTCAAAGCGCAGGGTGCCGCACACGGTTGCCGCGCCGATGTCCACATTTTCGCCCACCACGCCGCTGATTTCCATGTAGTGGAACAGATATACACCATTGAATAGCACACCATCCATTTCCGCGCCGTGGCCAACATAGCACTTGTGGCCGATGGTGCTGCTTTCAATCAGGCAGCCGTCGCGCACGGTGCAGTTGTCGCCGATGATATTATCGCCGCGCAAGATTGCACCGTTGTCAATCCTGGTATTTTTGCCCACAATCAACTTTCCCTCAACCGTCACATTGCGGCCAATGGAGCTACCTTCGCCCAGCACAACCGCGCCGTCAACATAGGCCGTGGGGTGAATGCTTGCGCCCTCGGCCAGGCGGTTTTCCGTCAGCTGTGTCATCAGGCGGTTTTTGTGTACATTATTTGCTTCAAGAATATGCCATGGCTTGTCGATGTCCACCACAGGCTCTTTCGCTTCAATGGCAGCAACTGTGCCGCCATCGCGAATATAATCATTCAGGCTCATTTCAATGTAGCCTTCTTGTGCGGGCATTGCGCCAACCTCAACGGATGTAAATATCCCGCTGTTGTTGGCAAGCAGATTCATGTGTTCTTGCGCAAAGGCAAAGCCGGCAGCGAAGTGCTCGCCGCGACTGCGTGGGTGCCCCCAGCAAGCGTGAACCTTGCCATCACCCACGCTGCATGAGATAAAATCCTGTTTGCGGCGTTTTTCGCCGATGGGTGAAACCAACACGGCGGGCAGGGCGGGGGAGTTCACCAGTGCAGCAATGTCGGCTGGGCTGATGAGGGTGTCGCCATGCAGGGCAACAAAATGATCATCAATATCGAAATCAGCGAGGTGAAGTGAGAACGCGGAGCCTTGTGACAAGCAATCGTTGATGACTTCTACTTCAACGTCATTACGAAAATGATTGCGAACCAGCCCTGCGTGCGTTGCAACGCTAACAATAATAATCTTCTTCACGCCCGCATCACGCAGGGCATCCACTTGATGGCGTAGCACAGGCTGGTTGCCCACGGGAATCATCCCCTTGCTGCGCAGCTGAGCGAATGGCCACAGCTTGGTGCCGCGCCCAGCGTCGAGAATAACAGCTTGTTTGATCATATGTGTTCTCCTATGGCAATCACTTGTTCCACAAATGCGCGCATTGCAAATTCGGTGAGCACTGCCGCAATTTCGTTATATTCATGCAAGACTTTTTTCAATTCATCGCGGCCGACTTTGTCTTGCAGCACTTCAATCGTCAAACCAAACAGGTCGACGTATTTGTTGTATTTGTATATCCACTTACCCAGTTCGGCCACCATGGGGTGTTGGCTTTCGGCCAAAAATGCGCGGGTATCCTCTAGCTTTGCGTGGAAATCTTGCAGCAGGGCAATCGCCGCAGGCAGGTCACCCGCCCGCCACAGCACGGCGGCGCTTTCCACTGCCTCCACCATGCGTGGGCCATTTTGCCGCTTGAGACAACTGGTGTTACACTGCTCGGCGAAATACACAAAGCGTGCAGCGTCTTCTTTGCCAAACAGGATTTCAAGCGCACGCAGCCAAGATTGCTCGGGGTCATAATTCTCTGGGTCGCGCAGGTAATCTGCGCAGGTGAGGAAGGCCAGTTTGGTGCATTCGAAATATTCCATGCCGTTGAATAGAATACCGCGGCTATGCTCGTGCAGCTTGGCGTCACGGTTCGCAATGGGCCCCAGGTGCATTTCGTGGAACATCTCTGCGTCGTTCACGGGATAGTTATCCCAATACAGTGGCTGCTTGTTTGTGTTTTGCTTGAAGAATTTCGCCTCGTCCACGTCCTGCCATTGGCTGCAGATGTTACGGCCTGTCCAAAACAGGTCGGCGTTTTCTGGCAGCCCGTGCCCCAATTCACAGATATATGGTTCATTGCCGCGCCCGTGATAAACCATCGGGCAAATGGTAAATGATTTATCTGGGAAGGCGTCGCACACACGCTTGGCGAGGGCAAGATGGTCTTCTACGCGCTCGCGGCCGGGGGGGATGTCATCAAAAAACAGACCAAAACTCTGCACACCAAGGGCGATAATCTGCGCAAATTTGGCGTGAATGGCCGCCCAACACGTCTCATCCTGATAGTCATAAGTTAAGCCTGGCGCAAGGCAATACATAAAGTCCATGCCATGTTCACGGCAATAGTTAACCAGACTTTGCAGTGTGGCTAGTTCGGTTCCAGGGTAAAGCTGCTCCCATTTATCGCGGTGATAAGGGTCGTCTTTCGCACCATAGGCGTAGGTGTTCATGCCGTGGGCAGCCATTAGCGCAATCATGTTGCGGCGTTGCGCATCGCTCCATGGTGTGCCGTAAAAACCCTCTAAATATCCCCTACGTTGAAAACTCATAAATATAGAATTTCCTCTCTATATTTTTGCAGGTAAGCCTCGTTAATGGTGTCGCCTTGGTCAATGTTGCTGCTGGCGAAGACCTCGGGTGTCGCACCATCTTCAATTAAACATTGCACCACTTGTGCCGCTGTTGCCTGCAACAACGCCGCGCCAATGACCGTTGAAGTTGCTGCTGCCATGCCTGCAAAACCATCATAGCCAATGCAAGCATCGCCGGGTGTGCCGTGATTATCCAGCACAAGGTGCGCGATTTCGCACAGCCGTTGCCCGCTTTTGTGCCGCGAGCTACCGCTCATGCTGTGCTGCAAGCTGGTGAGTGCCACCACTGTGCAGTCGCGTGATTTTGCTTGCAGAGCAAGTTCAACAATCAGCGGATTGCGCCCGCTGTTGGAGATAATCAGCAGCAAATCGCTCGCCGCCACACTATATTTTTCCAGCAGAGGAGTTGCACGGTCGGCGTTGCGCTCCAACTGTGTGCTTTCGCTAGCAGACACATGCAGCATCAGCTCGGGCTCGAGGATGGGTTGCAGTTTAACCAAACCGCCTGCACGGTAGAAAAGCTCCTGCGCCAGCAAACACGAATGCCCTGTGCCAAACAAAAACACACGCTTGCCAGCTTGCAAGGTTCTAGTGATTTCTCGGGCAAAGGCGTTTACGCTAGCCAGTTGACTAGCCGCAGCTTGACCAAGTAATTCATGCACATGGCTGAGATATTGTTGCGATTTCATGCGACACTCCCATCAGAGTTTTGTTGCGGCTAAAGCTGCCCCCACAGCGGGTGGCATGGCTAGCACGCTTGCCTGCACACCAAGCGCCTCAATAAATGCTTGGCGATAGTTTTCACGTCGCTCAAACAAGCCGCCCCATAACCCAATCTGTGTGTCCGCAGGCAACCTGCGCAGCAGAGCTTTGGCGGTTTTGGCTAAATCGGCGGCGCAATGCTGCACAATCGTGCAGGCAACGGGGTCATCTAAGTTGCTCACTACCCGCGCAAACGCAGCAATTTCGTTGTGCAGTTTGTTGGGATTATAGAAAATATCCAGCAAATCTTCAGGCACGTTTGCGCCATAAAATTCGCAGGCATGGGCAGTCAGCGCAGTTGCTGGGCCGCTGCCCTCATAGCCGCGCAGCGCAGCCCGCAAGCCCTCCCAGCCAAGGTGAAAGCCGCTGCCCTCGTCGCCCAGCAGCCAGCCCCAGCCACCAGTGTGGAGTATCGGCTCGTTCGCTGCGGTTCGCCCGGCGCACATGCTGCCCGTGCCTGCAATCACAACGGCACTGGGGCCTTGACATTGCATGGCTTCTAATGCGATGTACAGGTCGCTGTTCATGCCCGCGGGAACGCCATCGAGGATGCCCTGCGTGAGTGCTTGCAGTTCCTCAGGCGGTGCTTCGTTTGCCAATGCAGCATTGCCGATGAACACCGCAGTGGGGGTGCATGGCAGCTGGTGAAGTATATCCTGCAGGCTGGCACGCGCGATGTCGTAACCCAGCGCACGGTAGTTCAGGCTGCCTGCTTTGGCCTGTGCAATCACGTTGCCTTGAGCATTGCAAAGCACGGCGGTGGTTTTGGAACCCCCGCCGTCGATGCCTAAATAGGCGTTTATGTGATTATCAGAACTGTTCATACTGAATATTATATAATGAAACGATACGTTTGTCAAGGCACAGGGGGATATATGGCAAAGTTTTTCTTTGGGGCGTTGGCGGTGGTCTGCTTTGGGCTGGGCACGGCGGGTATGGTTGTGCCCATGTTGCCTACGGTGCCGTTTTATTTGCTGACTGTTTGCTTTGCGGCACGCAGCTCAAGTAAGTTACACGCACGGCTGGTGCGTACGCGGTTTTATCGCCAGCATTTGGATGAGTTTGTGCAACACCGCAGCATGACCATGCGCCGCAAACTCATGGTGATGGCCCTTGCCGGGGGCAGCATGCTGCTATCAATGGTGGTGATTAACCATGTGGCGATGTATATTGTAGTACCTATATTGTTAGCATTTAAGGCATGGTATTTTTTTGCGCGGGTGGGGACGATTCACAATGCTTAATTCGTAATTCTTAATGCGTAATTGTCGCTACGCGAAGACCACCCCGGCACTGCGGTGCCACCCCTCCACACCCACCCCTCTGGGGACCCCGGCGGAGGGGAATTAGGGCTTGCTTCTTATGCTTTCATAAATTGGCCACCGCGAAGCGGATAGGTTTTTTTGGTTACTTTTTTTCAAAAAAGTAACGCGTTAACTATTCATCGTAAACACGTACTCCTGCGCAATGGGCAGTGTGACGTTGCTGGTGATGCCGATGGTGCGAATTTGGGTGTGCACGGTGGCGTTGATGAAAAATCGCACGTGCAGCAGGTTGTGTGTGCGGCTGCACACGCGCGCTTGCAGATAGCTGCCGCTGTATAGCGCATCCCAGGCAAGAATGTCGATGCCCAGCAGATTTTCGACGCCCTCCATGATGTCCGCGTGCGTGAAGACTTTCATCACTTGGCCATGGTGGGTGGTTGAGCCGTCGTGCGGCAACACCGGCACGTGTTCGTCATGCATGGCAATGGTGATGTGGTATTCCTGCCCCACTTGCTGCAGCGTAGCAGATTGCACCCAGCCGGGCTGCAGGCGGCTAGCCCAGCTTTGCCCCTCGGCGAAAAAATCATCGTGATTTGTGCCGCGTGCCACCACTTCGGGCTCGCTCCAAGCACCCCAAAGGTTCTGCGTCATGCGGATAACCCCAGGCGCGATGGCGCGAAATGCCCACGGCACTTCAACCAAGCGATCATCAATAATTGTGCGGTCGGTGAGGCTGTAGCCCGGCCTATTTGTTTTTACACGATTGGCTGCAGTGTTATAGAAAGCAACAATTTCCGCCACGGTTTGCGGTGTTGGCGCAGCGGTGGTCGTGGTGGTTTCTGTTGTTGTGGTGATATATTCGGTTGTTGTGGGCTGCTCGGTGGTGGTTTCCTGTGTCACGACGGGCAAATCCAGCATCACGGGCAGAGTTTCATGGGCATAGCTTGGGTCGCTTGTGAATCCGCAGGCAGCAAGGGGAGTTAATGACATCACTGTGAGAATCACAGCAATGACCTTCGCCATGGCTTTCTTCATATTTAAAGTCCTCTTTCACAAAAATGCTTGCAATTGTTTCCATCACATGATATAATATAGCAATATCACGACGCGGGGGAATTATTGCTCAATCGCATGAGTTAAATGCGCGAGTTGCTCACCGCAGGTGTGGTATAATATTCCACATTAACTTACATAGGGGGATTACGATGAGCAATCAAGCATGGATTCTCGTGGTGTTTGCAGTGTATTTCAGTGCAATCATTGGTCTGGCCATTCGTTTTCGCAAAAGCCAAAACCTCGCAGATTATTATTTGGGTGGGCGCAAGCTCAACGCCTGGGTGGGCGCGCTTTCGGCACAAACCAGCGACATGAGCGGCTGGCTGCTGATGGGCTTGCCGGGCGCGATTTATGCCTTTGGCACAGGCCGCGCATGGATTGCCGTGGGGCTAATTATTGGCACGGTGCTGAACTGGTGCTTTGTGGCCAAGCGGCTGCGACGTGCCACCATTGTGTTCAACAACTCGGTTACGCTGCCGGAATATCTCGAAAATCGCTTTCATGATAAATCGCATGTGCTGAAATTGACAGCTGCGGTATTCTTCGCGATTTTCTTCACGGTGTATGCTACCAGCGGGTTTGTGGCCGGCGGCACGCTGCTGCCGCAGATTTTCCCCGGGCTGAGCTACCAGTGGGCGCTGATTATCATCGCCGCGTTTGTGGTGGGCTACACGCTCATCGGCGGGTTAATGGCCATCAGCTGGACGGACTCAATCCAAGGTATGATGATGCTCCTTGCTGTGTTCACACTGCCGATTATCGTCATTGCCACCATGGGCGGCTGGGGCAATGTGGCCGCCGGAATCCCTGATGGCTGGTATAACATGATGCAGGTGGGCGGGCAACCGCTAACTTGGCAGTCCATTGTTTCTGACGTGGCGTGGGGACTTGGCTACTTTGGTATGCCGCACATTCTCATCAAGCTCATCGCTATTAGAAAAGAAAAGTTCGTCAATCGCTCGGCGATCATCGCCATTGTGTGGGTGGTGCTTGCGCTTGGCTCGGCAGTGATGGTTGGTCTGGTTGGCCGCGCGTTTATCCCCGGGTTGGCCAACAGTGAAACTGCTTTCATCAACATGATTCAAGTGATTTTCATCGATCGTGGCTCGCTGTGGGCGGTGCTGCTGGGCGGTTTGTTCTTGTGCGGCATGTTCGCGGCCATTAAATCAACAGCGGATTCGCAGTTGCTGGTGGCGTCGTCTGCGTTGAGCGATATTTATCGCCAAGCCGACAAAAAAGCCAGCGACAAAAAACTCGTTTGGATTAGCCGCGGTGCAGTGCTGGTGGTTGCCGTGCTTGCCATCGTGTTTGCGCTCAATAGCTATGTACACGGCGGCTATGATGCCTACGGCGTGCGCATCCCCGGCACCATTGACCGCAACAGCGGCGTGATGGCACTGGTGGCCATGGCTTGGGCGGGCTTTGGTTCGGCATTTGGCCCGCTTGTGCTGTGCAGCTTGTTCTGGAAACGTACGAACAAAATCGGCGCAATTGCAGGTGTTATCGTTGGCGGGCTCACCGTCATTGTGTGGCAATATATCTCGTTCGGCGGTGCAACCCTGGCTGCACAAACTCGCATTTTCTCGTTGGTGCCGGGCTTTGCGCTTTCGTTGGTTGCGATCATCGTGGGCAGCTTGGTCACGCGCAAACCTTCGGCCGAAATCCTTGAACAACTTGCCACGGCGCAACAGCCTTTGGTTGAAGATTAGTGCTTGACGATTTGCAACTTTTTTGAAAAAAAGTTGCGCAAAAAACTTTACTCGCTTCGCGGGGGTCTATGAAAGGCCTTTCGCAAAGCGGGTGAAGTTTTTGTGCTCGCACCCCTCCCTCACCCGCTACGGCGGGAGCTCCCTCTACAAGAGGGAGCCAAGGGCTTGCTTCTTAAATCGTTTCATAAATTGTTCCCCGCGAAGCACGAGTTTACACGCAGTGCTCATAATAGGACACAGCGAAGCGACCTAAAAGTTTTTTGGTTCTTTTTTTCAAAAAAGAACAAGAAAAACTCATCCTGCGCGCCAGAACTGCACGCCATCGCTGAACATGACCACGTGGCCGTCGATGTCGGTGCGGAAGATGGTGGCGTGGGTGTTGCGCAGGCGTGTCATGACCTCAGGGCGGGGATGGTTATGGCGGTTATTGAGTCCTACATTCAGCACGGCATAGACCGGCGCGACGTAGCGCAGGAAAAAATCGTGGCTGGAGGTGTGGCTGCCATGGTGACCAACGTGCAATAGACACACTTGCAAGCGGCGGCCGTATTCGTCAGCTAGGTCGCGTTCGGCGGCACGTTCGGCATCGCCGGTGAACAGCGCGGAGGTGTTGCCGTAATCCAACCGCAGCACGACGGAGTTGTTATTGAGGTTGCGTATGTTTTCGCGCAGCGGGCCAAGAATGGTGATCTCTGTGTTGCCCAGTGTGATCACACGCCCCACTTCGGCGTATTCAGCAGAGGTGCCAGCCTCAATTGCGCGGCGCACAGCGGCCAGAAAGTTCTCATAAACCCGCGTGGTGGGCGTGATTTCCTGCGGCAGCTGCGGCGCGATGATTGTGCCGATGGGGAACGCGTCAATCACGCCGTTGGCCAATGCGCCAATGTGGTCGCTGTGCGGGTGAGTGGCCACGAGGTAGTCAATGCGTTGCACCCCTTGGCGACGTAGATAGTTGATTACGTGATCTTCGTTGCCGCGTTCGCCGCCGTCGATGAGCATGAACTGCCCATGTGCGGCAATGAGCACGGCATCGCCCTGTCCAACGTCGATGAAATGCACGGCAACGTGCTCTTGTGGCTGAGCAAGCGGGTTGTAGCCTTGCGTGACATACCAGCCAGCCATGACCAGTGCTGCAACGGCGACGATGCTGATGATGAAATTGCGGGACTTGTTTGATTTGGTTGCTTGTTTGCGTTTCATATTTTCCCCCTGATGATTGCGTGATATTTATAGCTATTCACCAGCTTCGGGATTATTGCTTGTCTGTCCGCCTTGCGCTTGATATTCTTGCCATTGCGCGGGCGAAATGAGCACCTTTCGGGGTTTGCTGCCCTCGGGCTGACCAACAATGCCGCGTTCTTCCAGCATGTCTACTAAGCGGCTGGCGCGGGCATAGCCAAGCTTGAGCTTCTTCTGCAGCATGGTGGTTGAGGCCATGCCTGCATTGATGACCACTTCCGCTGCGGCATCAAACATGGGGTCTTCGTCACCGTCGCTGTCGGAAGATGCATCCAGCATGCCGCCTTTTTTCTTGCCGCGACCGGCATTTGCGGCGTTGCGCTCAATTTCTTCCCACACCGCATCGTTGTAGTCAGTGCCGCCCTCGAGCTGTTGCTTAACGAAATTCACGACTTTCTGCACTTCGCCGTCGCTGACGAAACAGCCTTGCACGCGTACGGCATTGTTGCCGCCGTTGGGACTGAAGAGCATATCGCCGTTGCCCAGCAGCTGCTCCGCTCCCATGGTGTTGATGATCGTGCGCGAGTCAATCTGTGACGCAACGCTCAACGCGATGCGCCCGGGCAAGTTGCTTTTGATAACACCGGTAATGACATCAACTGATGGGCGCTGCGTGGCAACGACCAGATGCATGCCTGCGGCGCGTCCTTTTTGTGCGATACGTTGAATAGCATCTTCCACATCGCTGGGGGCAACCATCATCAAGTCGCTGAGCTCGTCGATAAAAATCACCACGCGCGGCATGTGCGCAAGGTCGTCTTGCATGGCGGCAATGTTGTTGTAGCTATCCACATCGCGCACGTTTTGGTCGCTGATGCGACTGTAGCGGTGCTCCATTTCGTTCACCGCCCAGCCCAGCGCACCGGCGGCTTTCAGCGGGTCGCTCACCACGGGCACCAGCAAATGCGGAATACCGCTGTAGATGTTGAACTCCACTTGCTTGGGGTCAATCATCAGCATTTTTACGTCATCGGGGCTGGCGTTGTACATCAGGCTCATGATCAGCGTGTTCATGCACACGGATTTACCCGAACCCGTTGTACCTGCAATCAGCAAGTGAGGCAGGCGCGCAAGGTCAGCCACGATGAGGTCGCCCACGATATCTTTGCCCAAGGCTACCGTTAGCTTTGACTTTTTCGTCCCCGCGCGATAAACTTGGCTATCGATGATTTCACGCAAGCTTACGGTTGCACGCACGCGGTTGGGGACTTCCACACCCACGGCGGGTTTGCCGGGGATGGGGGCTTCAATCCGCACTTTGGTGGCGGCCAGGTGCAGAGCAATGTCGTCTGCGAGGGATGTGATTTTGTTGATTTTTACGCCTTCGGCTGGGCGCAATTCATAGCGCGTGACGGAAGGTCCGCGGCTGCGACCAACGAGTTCCACTTGCACACCAAAGCTGCCTAGGGTATGCACCAGTCGTTGCGAGATGATATTTTCTTCGTTTTGGTCGGGTTGGGTGCCTGCGGGGTTGCGCGGCAGGGTGAGCGCGCCAATGGGTGGGTGTTTATATGCCGGCGTGTCGCCCTCTGTGGCAGTTTCCGCAGCATCCTCTACCTGTGCCTCAAATTCTGCCACCTGTGCCGCTTCGTCTTCCGTTAGTTTGACTTTCTTGCGCGGCGGTTCATCAATCGGCAGTGGCGGCAGCGGAGGCGGGGCAGGGGGCGCTGCGGGTGCGGGTGCACCAAAGTTCAGCACAGTGGGGATGGCGTTTGGGTTGTTCACCGGCGCAACATTGCGGGAATCCAAAATGGGGTTAATCGGCGGCGGCAACGAAATTGGCGTGGGCTGTGCGGCTTTTTTGCCGCGCGGCTGTTTTTCTTCCGTCAGAGTTAATTCTTCTTCATCATCCTCGTTGGGGTCAATGTCAATGGAGCGCCTGTCCATCACGCGGCTAAAGATAAGCTCGCGCAACTGGACGATGCCCAGAAACACACATATGGTGATCACCAGCATGGTCAGCAGCGCGGCGATGAAGCTGCCCATGGCGTTGCTCATGCCTTCGGCAATGGTGCGCCCCAGCCAGCCGCCGCCTTCGTTTGGTGATATCAATGCCCAAAACACGCCCACAGCTTGCATGCCCAGCGGCAAAAACACCAGCGCGGGAATGTCATCACGCAAATTGCGATTGCGAAACCAGGTTGCGCAGCAAAACACGGCAAAGCCCAGCCAAAGCACCAGTGTGATGCCGAAAAAATCCCACAGGCCGCTGTGCATGATGTTCCACACGTTTTCGCCGGGAATAACGGCCAGCAACCCAAGCAATAGCACGGCAAAGCCCAGCCCCAGCCCCCAGTAAAAGTGACGGCGTTTCACAGCTTGTTCGGCTTGCAGGCGTTGCTGCTCTTGTTGCCTAGCCAGTTCTTCTTTGGTGGGCTTTTTGGGCTTTGCAGTTTTTTTTGCGGTTGCGGCTTTTTTTGCTGCCACGGTGAGCACCTCGTTTCCATAACATACAACGGATATCTAGTGTCTATTGTAGCACATTTTTGCGTGCTTGTCAATTTGCGCGAAAAAAAATCTTGACAATCTCGTCGAATTTGTGGTACTATTTAATCTGTATCATTATGCAAGTGGGGATTTAAATTATGGTTCGCATGAAAAACGTTGGAATTTTAACTTCGGGCGGCGACAGCCCAGGCATGAACACAGCTGTGCGTGCTGCGGTGTTTGCCGCGCGTGAAAAAGGCATTCGCCTGCTGGGTATTCAGCAGGGCTTTAAGGGCCTGCACGAAGGCAACTGGGAAGAACTGACGATTGACAAAGTGGACTCTATCCACGCCATGGGCGGCACGGTGTTGCGCACCGCGCGTTTTCAGCCGTTTGTGAAAAAAGAAACTCGCCAAGCCGCAGCAGAGCAATGCATTGCCAACTGCAAAGGCAACATCGACGGCCTCATTGTCATCGGCGGTGATGGTTCATTCATGGGTGCGCGGTTGCTTACGCTCAATGGCTTGCCCTGCGTGTGTTTGCCGGGCACCATTGACAATGACATTTCCTGCACGGAATATACCATCGGCTACGACACCGCGTTGAACATGGTGATGAACATGTGCGATGCCATTGCCGACACCGCACGCTCGCATGATCGTTGCATTGTGATTGAAGTGATGGGCAACAAAGCCGGTGATCTCACGCTGTATGGCGGCATGGCAGGTGGTGCCACGGCAGTGCTGGCGATGGAATACGGCGACTTCGGCTTCCCCGAAGAGGGCGAAATGACCGCTGAGCAAATTGCCCATTTTGAAGGCACGCTCGTTGACCGTCTGAGCCTCGCCAAAGCAGCGGGCAAAAATTACTACCTAATTTTTGTGGCCGAGGGCATCACTGGCAAGAAGGACAAACAGGGCAAAACGCGCTACCCCGGTGGGGTGGAACATCTGGCCACGGTGCTGCAAGCCCAAACAGGCATTGATACCCGTGCCAATGTGCTTGCTTATGTGCAGCGTGGCGGTTGTCCTACGGCGCGTGATAGAATTATGGCCACCCAGATGGGTGATTATGCCGTGGATTTGCTGTCGCAGGGCATTGCGAATCGTGTTGTCGTCAGCCAGTGCGGTGAGATTAAAGATTATGACATCCTTGAAGGCTTGAACATGACCAAGCCTGCGCACCCAAGGGATTATGAATTGGCGTGGCGGGTTTCGCTTTAGATGTGAATGTAGGGGCGGATGCAAATCCGCCCGAATCATAACAATATCGCAGCCGTAAGTTTTGCTGTTATTTCAACCCCGGGCGGATTCGCATCCGCCCCTACAGGGTGTGCGAAACTAAACCTAGGAGAAAACCCATGACACACCAACAACTTCTCGTCATTGCGAAAGATCTAGTGGGCGAGCGGCGGCTTTCGAGCCTTGCCAGCGCGGGCTATGTGGCCTGTGCGCTGTTGACCGCGAACGGCAATGTTTACACCGGCATTTGCTTGGATGCACAAGTCGGCATGGTGTTTTGTGCTGAGCGTGCTGCCATTGTTGCCATGGTCACCGCCGGGGAATCGCATATTCTGAAGCTGGTGGCTACCGGTGTTAATGATGAAGGTGCTTGTGCGCCTTGCGGCATCTGCCGTGAGTTCATCAACGCCGTGCATGACGAAAATTACAAGTGCGAAGTGCTGCTGAATGACGGCACCATTACAACGATTGAACAGTTGCTGCCATGGCGACTGGGTACACATTGAAAAAGGAGACTACTATGACATTTGGATTTCTAACATTACAAGTGAACGATATACAGGCTATGGCGGCTTGGTATCGCGATGTTTTGGGTTTGGAGCAGAACCATGACTCGGAACAATTCATGGGCTTTGTGACGCCGAAGGGCTTTTTCTTCAACATGATCAAGCGAGAAGCGGGCACGGACTATCCCGAAATAAGTCCCGCATTGCATCTTGGTTTTGATGTTGCGACGTTTGAGGCTGTGGATGTTGAATATGCTCGCCTGATCCAAAACGGCGCAAAATCATACAAGCCGCCGCAAGACCACGGGTTTTATAAAGACGCTCTTGTAACAGACCCCGAGGGCAACGTGATCTATATTCACGCAATGAAATAGAAAAAATTTGAATTGAGAGTTATATAATTGAACGAAATCGACATCACCCAAGCGCTTTCCCGCATGAACAAAGAGCAACTGGCCGCCGTGCAATGCACAGAAGGGCCGTTGTTGGTGTTGGCGGGCGCAGGTAGCGGCAAAACCACGGTGCTGGTGCATCGCATTGCGCACATTGTTGCGCTGGGCGAGCAAGCTTGGCGCGTGCTTGCCATTACATTTACGAACAAAGCGGCAAACGAAATGAAAGAACGGCTGCGTTCCATCTTGGGCGAGGCAGGCGACGAGCTTTGGGCGGGCACGTTCCACAGCATTTGCGCGAAACTGCTGCGTCGCCACGGCGGTGGCATTGCAGGTTTCGACAGCCACTTTGCCATCTATGACACTGATGATAGCAAAAGGGTAATGAAAGAGGTGCAGCGTCAGCTGCGCATTGATGATAAATTTTTGCCGCACAAGGCCATTTTGGGTGCGGTGAGCCGTGCGAAAGATCAGCTGATTAGCCCGCAGGATTATCTCAGCGCGTTTGGCAATGATGCACGTCAGCAGCAAATTGCACAGGCTTATGCCATGTATCAAGCCATGCTGCAAAAGGCCAATGCGAAAGATTTTGATGACATCATTGTGCACACCGTGCAAATGCTGGAGGAAAACGCAGAGGTGCGTCAGCAATATCAACGCAGATTCAAGTATATTCTGGTGGATGAATATCAGGACACCAACCATGCGCAGTATAAGCTGGTGTCGTTGCTGGCGGCCGGGCATGGTAATCTGTGTGTGGTGGGCGACGACGACCAAAGTATTTATCGTTTTCGCGGCGCGACCATTGAGAACATCTTGCAATTTGAGAAGCAATACAAGAACGCCCGCACCATTCGCTTGGAGCAGAATTATCGCAGCACGCAGCATATTTTGGATGCTGCCAACAAAGTGATTGCCAACAACGAGGGTCGCAAAGGCAAAAAGCTGTGGACGGATAACAATGCAGGCGAGGAAATCACTTGGCGCATGTGTGAAGACGAACGTGACGAGGCCCGCCAGATTGCTGACATGATTCAGAAAAGCGTGCAGCAAGGCGCAGCATGGAGCGATCATGCCGTGCTGTATCGTGCAAATGCATTGTCGAACACAGTGGAATCGCAGCTGGTGCGCGCGGGCGTGCCCTATCGCATCATTGGTGGACATCGCTTCTATGAACGCAAGGAAATTCGCGATGCGATTGCGTACCTGACCGTTATCGCCAATCCCGCCGATGAAGTGCGCTTGCGTCGTATTATCAACGAGCCCAAGCGCGGCATTGGCGACACCACCGTGCAGCATGCGGCAAACTTGGCTGCACAACATGGCGTACCGCTTTATCAAATTTTGCAGCGAGCGGGCGAGTTCGCTGAACTGAGCCGTGCAAGTGCGAAAATTGGCCATTTTGTTGAGATTATGCAGGATTTACGCAAGGCGCAGGAACAGTTGAGCCTGAAAGATTTGCTGGAATATACTCTGCAACGCTCGGGTTATCTTGTTGGGCTTTCGGCAGACAAAGAAACCGAAAACGACCGCAAAGAAAACTTGCAAGAACTCGCCAGCAACTTGCTGCGCTATGAAGAAGAAGAGGAAGAGGCCACCTTGTGGGGCTTTTTGGAAGATGTTGCCCTGCAAAGCGACATCGATCAATACAACGCCCAAGCAGATGCCGTGGTGCTGATGACCTTGCATAGCGCAAAGGGCTTGGAGTTTCCCACGGTGTTTTTGCCGGCGTGGGAGGAGCGCGTGTTTCCGTCCTATCAAACCGTGATGAGCGGCGCGCAGGATGACTTGGAAGAAGAACGTCGTCTGGCCTATGTGGGCATCACCCGGGCGCGGAAAAAACTCACGTTTACCACTGCGCGCAGCCGCATGCTTTATGGCAGCACGCAGTATAACCCGCCGAGCCGATTTTTGCGTGAAACGGGACTGGAAGAACCAGAACCTGCACAAAGTCGTAATTTCGCACGCCCTGTAGGGGCGGCGATTACGCCGCCCGGCGCCTATAAACGTCCCGCCGCTGCCCCGCGCGCAAAACCCAAGCCAGCGATACAGCAATTTGCTGTGGGCGAGCGGGTGAAATCCGCCGCATTTGGCGAGGGCATGGTGCTTGCGGCCAAACCCATGGGCAACGACACCCTGCTGGAAATCGCCTTCGACACTGTGGGCACCAAAAAAGTCATGCTGAATTATGCAAAACTGGAGAAACTCGTGTAGGGGTGGCGATTAGCCGTCCGTGAAATAAATGAAACCGACAGGAGATAGCCATGAAATATCGTATTCAACAAAACACCTACCGTGATTTCGCGGTATATGAACAGCACAGGCGCAACCCCCGCGCTTATTTCATTCCCTATGGCAATGAAGAAACACTACGCAGCACTGCCCAGCGCGACGAACGCTACAATTCCGACTTGGTGAAGGTGCTTTCGGGCAAATGGGGCTTTGCCTACTATGCCGACTGCCGCGATTTGCCGCGTGAATTAGACACAACGACAGTGCAGTTCAGCGACATCACCGTGCCCAGCACATGGCAGCGCACTGCCGGTGGGCAAGTGGAACCGCCTGTTTACCTCAACACGCGCTATGAATTTGAAAACCCACCACCCGAACTGCCTGAAGCCGTGCCCTGCGGCTTATATCGCAAAATATTCAAGCTTGAGGACATTGCCAACCAAACCTATTTGCTATCGTTTTTGGGTGCGGCAGGCAGCTTAGATGTATACTGCAACGGCTATCATGTGGGTTATAGCGAGGGCGCGCACAACACCGCAGAATTTGATCTGACCCCCGTGGTGCGGCAAGGCGGCAACGAGCTGATTTGCGTGGTGCACAAGTGGAGCACCGGCACTTTTCTGGAGTGTCAAGATATGTTCCGCGAAAACGGTATTTTTCGCGATGTGTTGCTATATACATTGCCGAAGGTTTTTCTCAACGATATTTGGCTGCGTCCGCGCAAACTGGCCGAAGGTTACCGCCTAGGTGTGGTCATTGAGGTGCATGGCGAGCAGCAAACCGGCTGGAATGTGGAATTCGGCATTGATGGCCTGGATGCGAAGTACAGTGCGCCCTCACGCGAGCGCATGACCTTTGGTCTCAACGAGCTTGATGTGGAAGAATGGAGCGCGGAAAAGCCTGTGCTTTACACCGCATGGATCAAACTCAAGCGCGGCAGCGAGGTGTCGCAGGTGGTGCGTTTTTCCATTGGTTTTAAGACCGTGGAAATTCGCGAGAATGTGTATATATTCAACGACAAACCCGTAAAGTTCAAGGGCGTGAATCACCACGACACGAACGCAAAAACCGGTTGGTGCATGACCTATGATGATTATCTGCAAGATTTGCAGTTGATGAAAGAGCTTAATGTGAATGCGGTGCGCACGGCGCATTATCCGCCTGACCCGCACCTGCTGAGCATCGCCAACGAGCTCGGGCTTTATGTCATTGACGAAGCCGACATCGAAGCCCACGGTTGCCAAGCCACTCACGGTGACTATGACCTGATTAGCCGTAACAAGCTGTGGATACCTCGCTTCCTTGATCGCATCAAACGCATGTTTTTTCGCGATCGCAACCACGTTTGCGTGGCCATGTGGAGCCTTGGCAATGAAGCTGGAGGTCACCACTGCCAAGATGCTGGCTATGCCTATCTGCATGCCTGCCACCCTGAAATTCCCGTGCACTATGAAGGTGTGTGCCACCATGAAGGGGTGTATGGCTACGATGTATACAGCCGTATGTATCCCTCAATTGAGGAATGGGCACGCATTGGTGCAGGCAACGAAAGCATACCCGAAAAAGTGCGCGGCATGCCGTGTTTGTTGTGTGAATATACGCATGCCATGGGCGTGGGTCCCGGTAGCCTGGACGACTACTGGAAGCTGTTCTATCAGCACGACAACCTCATGGGCGGCTGCATTTGGGAGTGGGCTGATCATGCTGTGTATCATGAAAACGGCCCGCTGCAATATACTTACGGCGGCGACCATGGCGAGCGCATTCACGACGGCAACTTCTGCGTGGATGGCTTGGTGTATCCCGACCGCACACCGCACACCGGCGCGTGGTGCATGAAGAACGTCTACCGTCCTGTGCGGGCAAGCTTTGCCGACGGCAAGCTGACGCTGAAGAACACGAATTACTTCACGAACGAAGTGTGTGAACTCACGTGGCAGCTGTTGCACAATGGTGTGGCCGAGCAAGAGGGCAGCGCAACGTTGAATATCGCCCCGCAAGGCATGCAAACACTCAAGCTTGACTTGCCTGCGCTTGGAGCGGGTGACTACCACTTGAGCTTGATTTACGGCGACATTGCCTTCGAGCAAATCACCTTGCAAGAGCAGTATATCGCCGAAGAACTGCAGGGCAACGGCAATTTAGCGGATATTCTGGCCACTATGCAACCCAATTTCACTCGTGCGCCCCTTGATAATGATAAGATGATATGTCGCGACAGTGAAGATGAGTTTACCATGCAGGTGACCACCGAAGCCCTAGAAAATGGCGTCACACATGTGACGGCAAAGCTTGTGCCCGATAAGATGATGACCGAAGAGCTGCAAATTGCTCGCTTTGGTGTAACGCTGCAATTGCCGCGCGCATGGGACAACGTGAAATATTACGGCTTGGGTGAGCGGGAGAATTTGCCCGATTTCACCGATCAAAGCAAAATCGGTGTGTATGAAACCACTGTGGCTGCCATGCATGAGCCTTATATTTTTCCGCAGGACAACGGCAATCATGGGCAGGTGCGCTGGCTGCAACTGACAGATGAAAACGGCAAAGGTCTGCGCGTCACCAATGCGCCCGGCAAACTGAACTTTAGCGCCCAGCACTACAGCCAAGCCAGCCTCACCGCTGCCACGCATCAGGAAAATTTAACTGATGAAGGTGTGGTGTATTTGAACATCGACGGCTTTGTGCGCGGCACAGGCTCGGCGTCGTGCGGACCGGATACTCTGGAGCAATACCGCATAGATTTAGCCAATGGCCTTGAGTTCTCGTTTGAAATTGCGGGGGTTTAGCCACCTGTGTCACGACAGCAAAATCCTCGCTCCGCGAGCCTTCCTCACCCCTCGCGACTCGGGAGCTCCTTCCTGAGGAAGGAGCTAGGGCTTGTTTTTTCAACTACTCAAAAAACCACCTGCGGTGGAGCTCCTCGCTTCGCGACATCCTCTTACTAACTCTATAAAACTCCATCGTCGAAGGCGGCTAAGTTTTTTGGTTCTTTTTTTGCAAAAAAAGAACAAGAAAGGAATTTATCATGTACAAACTAGGTGTAGATTTAGGCGGCACAAACATTTCTGTGGGCGTGGTTGACAGCGACTGGAAAATTGTTGGTCGCGGAAGCCGCAAAACCCTTGCGGGTCGCCCTGCCGAGCAGGTTTTGGCAGACATCGCAGCTGCGTGCAACGACGCCATCGCGGATGCAGGGCTCACATCGCAGCAAATTGACAGCATCGGTCTGGCCACCCCGGGCAGCGTGGAAAAAGACACGGGTGTCATTACCTATGCCAACAACCTTGATTTCCATCATGTGCCCGCGCGTGAAATTTTGCAACAATGGTTCAGTTGCCCCGTTTATCTAGATAACGATGCCAACTGCGCCGCACTGGGCGAGGCCCTTGCAGGCAGTGGCCGCGGCGTGAATTCGTTCATTGCGGTTACGCTGGGCACCGGCGTGGGCGGCGGCATTGTGATTGACGGCAAAATCGTCAACGGCTGCAACGATGCAGCAGGCGAGGTGGGACATTTCGTCATCGCGGTTGACGGCAAGCCCTGCAACTGCGGTCGTCGCGGCTGCTGGGAAAGCTATTCTTCGGCCACCGCGCTGATAGCGCAAGCGAAAGAGGCTGGACTTGATATCGATGGTGCCAAAGATGTATTCGATGCACGCGATGCAGGCGATGCACGTGCTGCTGCGGTGATTGACGAATACCTGCGCTACTTGGCGGCTGGTGTGGCTAACTTGGTCAACATCTTCCAGCCCGATAAAATCTGTTTTGGCGGCGGCGTGGCTTATCAAGGCGAGGCATTGCTGGTGCCGCTGCGCAAGCTGGTGGAAGCCGAACGCTACACCCGCTATGCGCCTGTGCAAACCGAGCTGGTGCAGGCCTGCCTGGGCAACGATGCAGGCATTGTGGGGGCTGCAGCACTGATGAACTAGGAGGATATTATGCAAACACGACCATTTTGGGAGCAATCCTACAGTGATCCGAATGCAGTTTCATTCTCCAAAGGACCAACTGCGGATCTGGCTGAGTTTCATCATCTGATTTCGCCGCGTTCAACGGTGCTGGATGTTGGCTGCGGCGAGGGGCGAAACGCCATCTTTTTGGCGGGGCTGGGGTACTGTGCTGAGGGCTTTGATTTATCCGAAGCGGGCATTGCCAAGGCGCAAGCCATCGCGGCAACGCAAAATTTAGATATCCGCTTTTGGGCGCAGGACATGGCTGAGTTTGCGTTTGCACAAGATTACGACGTGATTTTGTCTCATGGGGTGCTGCATTTGCCCGAAAAATCTGTGCGTAATGCGTTTATCACGCTTGCACAAACGCACACAAAGCCAAGCGGCCTGCATTTCATTGGTGTGTTTACTAATCGCTTGCCTGCTGCACCGGATATGGTCGCAGTGACGAAAAGCCTATTCGATGTTGGTGAACTACCCGCCATGTATGACGGCTGGGAAATCTTGCATCACTATGAAGGAACTTTCCATGACGAACATCCTGGTGGCGTGCGCCACCATCATGCATACGAAAGAATAATTGCGAGGAAATTAACATGACAGAACAACTACAACAACACGGCATTGCCTTCGCCGAAGGTGTGCCCATGAGCCAAAAAACCACCTTCCGCATCGGCGGCCCTGCAGAATTAATGCTCTACCCCAATAGCGTGGAGCAACTGCAAACGTGCATCAAACTGTGCCACGAAGCTGGGGTGAAACCTTTCATGCTTGGGCGCGGCAGCAACCTGCTGGTGAAAGACACCGGCCTTGATGGTGTGGTCATTTCCACTGAAAAGATGACCGGAATGGAAGACCTTGGCGACGGCAAAGTTTACGTTGAAGCCGGGGTGAATTTGGCCGTGATGTGCAATTTTGCACTTAAGCACAGCCTCACCGGCTCGGAGTTTGCCTTTGGTATCCCCGGTGCGCTGGGCGGGTCGGTTTTCATGAACGCTGGTGCATACGACGGCGAAATGAGCGATATTTTGCACGAAGTGCTGGAGATTTCGCCCACTGGTGAACTGGCGTGGCTGCCCGTGGCCGACTGCGCATTCGGTTATCGCAAAAGCATTTTCATGCAAACTGGCGGGGTGGTTGCAGCGGCGCGCTTGCGGCTAAAACCCGGTGATCCCGTGCAAATCAAAGCAACGATGGATGATATCATGCTGCGTCGCCGCGACAAACAACCTTTGGAGTTCCCCAATGCGGGCAGTGCCTTCAAGCGTCCGCCGGGCTACTATGCCGGTGGGTTGATTCAACAATGCAACCTCAGAGGCCGCAGCGTGGGCGGTGCGCAAATCAGCGAAAAACATGCCGGGTTTATCATCAACACCGGCGGTGCTACTGCTGCCGATGTGCGAGCACTCATTGCGCTGGTGCAAGAGACCGTGCAGCAGGAAACCGGGGTTTTTCTTGAGCCCGAAATCAAATTTGTATGACCAGTTTTTCTGTTCAAGTTAAGCAGGAGCTGTTGCGTGTTTCGGCGCAGCAGCAGCCTTGCTGTGCGCAGGCGAAGCTTTATGGCATGTTGTTGTTTGGTGCGAGCTTCAATGCGCGGGAAATTAGCCTGCGCACTGAATTGCGTGATGTAGCGGATTATGCTGCCACACAACTGCAGGAGCTTGCACTGGTACAGGCACAGTTGCAGCAAAGCACCCGCAAAGTTGAGCTAACCGTGCCGCGTGCAGATGATCGCCGCCGCTTGCTTGAGCGCATGGGGCACAGCGAAGATGAACCTGGCCGCCGCATTGCGCGTGAAAATTTTGCCTGTGATGATTGCCCCATGGCATTCCTGCGCGGGGTATTTTTGGTTTGTGCGGCGGTGAATGCCCCGCAGCGGCAGTATCACCTTGAGTTTTCCGTGGGCTATAAAAAACTGTGCAACGAGTTGGTGCAGCTGCTGGGCGAACATAACCTGCCGCCGAAAATTTGCCAGCGCAAGGGCGCATGGCTGTTGTATTATAAAGATAGCGAGCACATTGAAGATGTGCTGGCCAGCCTTGGGGCGCAAACCGCTGTGCTGGAATTCATGCAGACAAAGGTAGAGAAAGATCTGCGTAACAATGTTAACCGTGTGATGAATTTTGACATGGCCAACCTTGATCGCGCCACGGCAGCGGCAGCGCAGCAGTTGCATGCCATTGCGCAAATTCGCAGCACGATGGGTTTGGATAGCTTGACCGAGCCACTGCGCGAAGCTGCCGAACTGCGCGAGCAAAATCCCGAGGCTTCGTTGGCGGAGCTGTGCGAGTTGTGTAGCACGCCGGTGACGCGGTCGGGTATGAACCACCGATTGAAAAAACTCGTTGCGATGGCGGCGCAGTTTTGATATAGTTGAAACAGTAAAGTTGAAGGGGAATTTGTATGAATACACGCAAGATTTTTTTGGCCTCTCTGGTCACCATGGTGCTAGCAGCGCTGCTGGCCGTAGGTGTTATGGCAGCACCCGCCGTGCCGGGAGAACATACGCTGCGTCAGCCGGATGGTCAACACTTCACCGCCACGCTGCACGGCGATGCATTCTTTAACTATGCGGTGAGCGAAAGCGGTGCAGTGCTGGAGCAAACCAACAACGGCACCTGGGTGTTTGCAGGCACGGATGTCGTTTATGCTGGGCAAGCCGCACCTGATGAAGCACTCAGTGAACGTGCACTGGTTGCTCAGCAAGAATATCGCACACGCCCTGATGTTGGCGAACCGTTGCGCTTTGCTGCACAACCGCCACAGGGCAGGGTACAACATACCCCCGGGCCATTTTTGGGCGTTGAGCAAAACGTGCTGGTGCTGCTGGTGGAGTTCAACGACGTGCAAATTGCCTTTGCGGATGATTGGGGCTACCAAATTTTCACGGGTGAACGCTCCGTTGCGGCATGGTACTACGATATTTCGGACGGTGCAATTCAGTTGGTGCCCGCGCCCGAAAATCAAAGCACAACCGACGACGGCATTGTGCGTGTGCGGCTTAACCGCCGCCACCCCAACGTTGGCGGCAACACCAGCACCGTCAACGCACGCATCACCCATGATGCGCTACGTGCAGCCACCGCTGCCGGTTATATTAACCCGCGTGATTTTGACCGCAATGGCGATGGCATCATCACCAACGACGAGCTACATGTCGTGGTGATTGTTGCGGGCTTCGAGGCTGCATGGGGGCACACGGAGCAAGCTGTTTGGGGGCATTATTGGAACAACGCGCTGCGCAGCATGGGCGCGATTGGTGGCCTGCGTTTCACGTCATATTCACAGGTGGGCGAGCGTCATGGCGGTTTGGGCAACAGCCACATAGCAACCATTGGCATCATCGTGCATGAACTTGGCCACAGCTTCGGCCTGCCGGATCTATACGGCACGGGGGATTTTGTGGGGCTGGGGCATTACTGTGTGATGGGCAGCGGCAGCTGGGCGCATGTGCCCGGGCAACGGCAAGGCACCACGCCCACCGCCTTCAGCGCATATGCTTTGTATCGCCTCGGTCTTGCGCCTGTGGTGCATGTTCCCTTTGGCACGAACGTCGAAACGGCGGTGCGCAGCCTGTGCAGCGAACAACGTAATCTGGTGCGCATTGAGATTCCCAACAATGATCACCAGTTTTTCCTCATCGAAAACCGCCAATTCAACGGCTGGGATGAATCCCTTGCGCGCATTTCAAGAACCCATGCGCAGGGCGGTTTGGCTGTGTATCGTGTTGATACCCGCTGGCGGCATAACATTCACGAAAGTCAGTGGCGCGTCACAATGATAGAAGCGGACGAATTCATCTGGGGTCAATCGAACCTGCAAAACAGTGTGCGCAACGGCCTAGATGCACTCTTCCGTGTTGCGCCCGGTCGCGCTGCCATCGTTGATCGCAACAGCAGCCCCGCATGGACCGCACCCGGCAGCTGGATGCGCCTTGAAGTGCTGTGCGAAAGTGATCCTGAAATGCACATAACCATTCAGCCGGTGCTCACGGCGTTGCCGGATGGTGCTCCGCTGCGCGTGCGCCATCGCACGCAGGTGCAAATGCAGACACACTTTGCGCAGGGCAATGTAACTTGGCGGGCTACCGGTGATATTATCGTGAGCAACACCGGCTTGGTGAACACAACGCAAGGGCGCGGCGCAGGCACGGTGACCGCCACGGATGCTGCAGGCAATATACACACCATTGAGGTGCAAGGCTATCTGAATTGGTGGCAGTGGCTCATTTGGATTTTCTTGCTTGGCTTCCTGTGGTATTAGTGTAAAATGTAGAATGTAAAGTGTAGAGGTGGATGGTGTATGCTGAATCCGCATGATATTCTGCGCGATGAATTTGCGCGCCGCGGCGTAGCCTGCCCATTTGACGTGACGTTTGTCATTGATGAAACCATGCCGAATGATCATTATACATTAAGCATTAAGCACTCAGCATTAAGCATGATAGCGAGAGGGTTAAGAGGGCATATCTTCGGCATTGGCAGGCTATTGCGTAAACTTGAAATTCGCGATGGCCAAGCGAAGCTTGTTTGTGATATTTCGGGTGAATATGCACCACAAAAGCGCATTCGCGGCCATCAGCTGGGCTATCGCGGCAACAACAACACCTATGATGCTTGGACACCCGCGCAATTTCACCGCTACCATTTGGACATGATGCTTTATGGCGCAAACACCGTTGAACATGTGCCCGACGAAGGCGGCAACACCAGCGCACTCATGCCAATGCCGCCCAACGAATTGCTGGTAGAAGTTTCAACATCCTGCCAATTGCTTGACATGGACTTTGGTTTGTGGTATCCTATTGATGATAAACAACCCGCTAACCAAGCACTGGCAGAGCGTGAGCGCGTGTTCGCCAGCCTGCCCAAACTGGATTATCTGTTTATTCCTGGCAGCGATCCCGGTGAGCTAGCACCCGATGAATTATTCAAACGCGGTGAGGTTTATAGCGCTGCCATGCGTGCAGTGCACCCGCAAGCGAAACTGTGGATTAGTGCGCAAATGCCGCACAACAGCCCGCAATGGCCAGCGCAGTTTAAGGCCGAGCTGGATAAACTGCCCACATGGCTGGACGGCGTGATCATGGGGCCGAATCATGCCTTTACTACGCAGGAAATTCGCCGTACGGTGCCCATGCAATACGACGTGCGGCTATATCCGGATATCACGCACAACCTGCGTTGCGAATATCCTGTGCACTACACGCGTGATGATTGGCACTCTGCCCTGGCAAGTACTCTCTCTCGTGAAAGCGTGAACCCGCGCCCACAGGAGTTCGCGATGCTGCACCGCCAAACGCGTGGTTTTGTCAGCGGGTCAGTGAGTTATTCTGAGGGTGTGCATGACGACCTGAACAAGATGTTGTGGACAGACCTGGACTGGTTTGGCGATGCCATCAGCGTGCGCGAAAGCGTTGAAGATTACTGCCGTCTGTTCCTGTGGGGCATCGAAACAGAAATCATGACCGATGCGTTGCTGATGCTTGAGCTGAATTGGGAAGGTGACCCAGCACTGAATCCTACGATAGACTATTGCGCGGCATTGTGGCAGGAAAACGAGGGGCTGCTGGATGACAACTGGCGATATCATTTGCACTATTTTCGGGCGTTGTGTGACTATTATGTACGTCACAAGCGCATTGCAGAACTGGAAGCAATTGCAAAAAGCGATTACGACTACAAGCATCCTAGGCACAATTTTTTCTCCATCGCGAAAACGCTGTTTGCGCAAATTGGCATTCAACTGGATGTGGAGAATTTTGGCGGCTTGCACTGGGAGCGCGGCTGCACGCTGGATACCATCGACCGCCCCACCACTGACCTGCCATGGCTGAAAAAACAGCGGGATAGGGGACTGCTTGCACAAAGCTTGCAGCGCAATGTGGTGCAAGATGACGAATTTTACTTCAGCTTTGCCCATCATTCGCGTGATGTGCTCAACGCGAAGCAGCAGGGCGAGTTCTACCTCAACTTTCATGGTGACAGACCCTGCAATAACGGCGATTACCCCACCTGCACCTTGCAGGTTTTCGATAACCACACGTTTTATGCCAACCTTGGCGGCTTTGCCCCGGGACAGGATTACACCCTGCGCATTACGTGGTGGCGCAACAAAGCCGGGCTGAATTCACCTGAGTTTCGCATGCTGGCCAACGGGCACAGCATTGGCGCAGGCTGTGAAGACGCTGACTTCGACCACGCCATGGTAGGTCCTGACCGTGACATGCTGCACACCTGCAGCTATCATTTGCCTGCCGCATGGTTTGAAAACGGTTGCCTTGCACTGGAATTCAGCGAGCCGCACACCGGTGTGATGTTCAGCGAGTTTTGGCTAATACGAAAGTGAACACCTGCGGTGCGGCTTTGTCGCTTCGCTGGATCTATTCTAGCTCCTATAGAAAACCACCGCGAAGCGGTCTAAAGTTTTTTGGTTCTTTTTTCAAAAAAGAACAAGAAAAAGGAGGCTGCCATGAAAAAAGCATTATCTATTATGTTAGCGTTGGGAATGATGTTTAGCGTGGTTACGGTTGCTGCATATGCTGAACCTGTACCTGAAGCAGTGTCTTTGGAATCCGCGTTACCATTCACCATCGGCAATGCCTATGCCAATGTGTGTTGGGACACCTGGAATCAATACAAAGCGCAGCTGCATGTGCACACCGATGCCAGCGATGGCTCGGTGCCCATCAATCAAGTGATTGAAGTGCATTATTCGCTCAATTACGACATTTTGGCCATCACCGACCACATGGTCGTGGGCGTACCATGGGACCAGATTCCCCACACAACGCCGCTGATGCGTCTGGTTGAGCTCAACCGCACCGGCATGCGTCCGTTGCGCCCGCTTACCAGCGAACGCCGTGAGCAAATCACCACCGGTGTTGGGCGTTATTGGCCTGACGGCAGTCCGCGTCCCATGCTGGAAGTGACCCATGCCAATGAACTCAACGGCGCGGTGTTTCGACAAAACCACGTGCAGGGCTTTTTCAGCAACTACGGGCAGGGTGTGCTGGGCGTGACCCTAGATTATCTGCGCCCCATTCGCGGTGTGCATGCAGATGGCGGCATCTCCGTCATCAATCACCCTGGCGATACCCACCGTGCTCGCCACGACCCCGACCCCATGACCTTTTTTGACCGCTATCCCCATTGGATTGACAAGTTCGCCTATCCGCTGCTGCATTATTACCAAAGTGCCGTGGGCGTTGATATCAGCAGTGGCTGGGACCAAAACACGCAGTTCGACCGCATGTTTTATGACCGCTTGTTGGAGCGGCTGATTCCGCATGGTGTGGTGCCATGGAGCTTCACCTGGAGCGATGGCCACCAACATGGCGAGTTCGATCGCGCCTGGAGTGTGCACCTGATGACTGAATTAACTGAGCCCGAATTGCGCCGCAGCATGGAAGAAGGCACGTTGTTTGGTTTTTCGCGCTCGGCTCGCTTCGAAATGGGTGAGCAATATTGGCGCGGCGAGGGAGATGCCCCGCGTGTGAACCGCATCACTGTGTGCGAACAAGACGGTACTATCGACATTCAAGCTGAGCTATATGATGAAATTGTGTGGGTGAGCCACCGCACGCGTGAAGTGCACCGCGGCAATACGCTGAATATCGCAGAACATCTGGAAGATGATTACTTTTTCGTGCGTGCTTACCTAATGGGACCCGGTGGCGTGCTGTTTGTGCAGCCATTCACCGTGCTGCGGCAAGGGCAAGTGCTGGTGTCGCAACCCATCGAAAACCCGCGTGACAGCTCCACCAATCTTAACATTTTAGCGGATATCGGCGAATTTGCCAAGCGTTGGTTTTTGCCGTGGCGTTTGGTCTGGTGGACCATTACCCAGTTTGATCCATGGACGATGATGCCGCGCCTGATGGGTGCGTTGGGGCAGGTTTATCACCCCACCACACCTGAGCCGGGCACGATGTTCTGCCCAGTTGAGTTGCAATTCGTAATGCGTAATTCGTAATGCGCAATTATTCTAAAAAGCACCCCCAGCATGGACGAAACTCTCGTCTGTACTGGGGGATGAATTTTTGATTAATTACGAATTACGCATTGAGAATCTTCGTGCCTTGCGGTGTGTCTTCAATTGTCACGCCCATGCTGGACAGTTGCGCGCGAATTTCATCTGCACGTGCCCAGTTTTTGTCGCGGCGAGCCTGCTCGCGCTCGGCAACCAAGGCGGTGACTTCATCATCTGCTTTTGTCGCTTTGCGGTTATATAGCAGCCCCAGCACGCCGGTGAGTTCGTCGAATAACTCGGCTGCGGCTTGCAGGCTGGCCTTGCTCATGCTGTTCATATGGGTATTCAACTCGCGCACGAGGTCATACAAATGCCCCATGGCACCAGCAGTGTTTAGGTCGTCGTCCATCGCGGCAATGAAAGCTTCGCGATAATGCGTCAGGTCAAGCGATTCGCCGATTTCGCTTGCGCCAGACTTACTTGCAATCTCTAGGGCAAAATCAAGATTTTCGCGGCAGGTATACAGTCGCTGCAAGGCAGCTTTGGCTTGCTCAATCACATCGTACGAATAGTTCAATGGGCTGCGATAATGCGCGGCAATCATCATGAAGCGAATCGGCTCATAGCCAAATTTGTCGGCTACCTCACGCACGGTGAAAAAATTACCCAAGCTTTTGCTCATCTTCACGTTGTCCACATTGATGAAGCCGTTGTGCATCCAGTAGCGCGCAAAGGGCACGCCATTGCAGCATTCACTTTGGGCGATTTCGTTTTCGTGATGCGGGAAGATGAGGTCTTGCCCGCCGCAGTGCAGGTCAATGGTGTCGCCCAAGTGATGTTTTGTCATCGCGCTGCACTCAATGTGCCAGCCGGGGCGACCCTGCCCCCAGGGGCTATCCCATGCGGGCTCGCCGGGTTTGGCTGACTTCCACAGTGCGAAGTCCATGGGCTCACGCTTTTGCTCGCCTGCCATGATGCGCGCACCAGCCTGCAAATCTTCAAGCGGTTGGTGCGACAGCTTGCCATAGCCTGCAAAACTGCTGGTGGAAAAATACACGTCGCCGCCGGATGCATAAGCATGACCATTGGCAATGAGCTGCTGCACCATGGCGATGATCTCGGGCATGCTGTCGGTTACTTTGGGGTGCACGGTGGCTTCGCGCACGTTCATGCCCTTGGCGTCTGTCCAATATTCTTGAATGAACCGCTCAGAAATTTCCAGAGAGCTCACGCCTTCGTCGTTGGCCTTGTTGATGATTTTGTCGTCCACGTCGGTGAAATTTTGCGCGAATTTCACGTTGTGGCCACGCCATTCCAAATAGCGACGCAGGGTATCAAACACACACAGTGGGCGCGCGTTGCCAATGTGGATGTAATTATATACAGTAGGACCACAAGCATAAATGGTGTAGCCGTTTGCGTCAGCAGGGGTAAAATCTTCTTTTTGGCGGGTGAGGGTGTTGTAGATTTTCATGGCTGTTGGTTCCTTCTATATCTATCCAGTTTAATTTTGTCTTTGATCTCCAGGCCGCGCTCACCTGCTAAGGATTCCAAGTGGTGGGTGAACTCGTGCAGCAAAGTGTGGCGCAGCTTTGCCCGAAATTGCTCAGGCGGTAAATAGCCATACACCTGCATAAACGAGCCGTAATACATGCGGATGCAGCGACCGTAATCTCGGCGGCAGTTGTAGTCGCCCATCACACAAAGCCCAGAGAATTCGGGGTGGTGCTTTGCTTCGGGCAGCACAATGACTCCGCCGTGCAGTTTTTCCCAAAATGCATCAGGCAGTTCGGCGGCGATGTCATCGAGCATCGCGTGCATGTCGTCAATTGTATACATATGCTCTAATCCATCCGCAAATCATCAATGTGCAGCCGCAACATGGTTTCGTTTAGCGTACCAATATGGCGGTGCAGCACCTCGCCGTTGGCGTTGATGAACACCGTGGTGGGGAAGTGCGTGAGCGCAAAGGCTTGCGCGGCTTCTTGCAACAGGTCAAAATATATAGGGAAGCTGTGCCCTGCATTGTTGATGAATTGCATGGCGCGATCGCGGCTTTCGCCCACGTTCACGCTCATCATGCGCACATTGCTGTCACCAAGTTCGTCAAACACCGTTTGCCAGGCGGGCATCATGCGGCGGCAGCTAGGGCACCAGCTTGCCCAAAAGTTGATGACGAGCGCTTGGCCTTGGGTAAACTCAACCGCATTACCTTGTAGGTCTTCCACCGCAAACATCGGGGCAGGAGACACTTCTTGCGGCAATGCTGTGCCGCATGCGGTGAATAATAGCAAGCCAATCAGCAAAATTGGCAGCAATATTTTTCTCATAGAATCTCCTGTAGGTCTTGCTGCAACTGGTTTAGCGTGCGCGTGCCCAGTCGCCAGCGCACGGCGTAGCCATCGGCGTTGATGAACACCGTGGTGGGCACGGCGGGCGCTTGCATGGCATTGTAGGCTTCTAAATACCAGTCGTGATATACAGGGAATCTTAAGTTGTTGTTGTTCATGTAGTCGCTGGCGTTGTAGAAGGCTTGTTGACGGTCACCATCTGTGCGCTGGTCTTCACGAGCATTGATGGCCATAATGCGCACTTGATCACCGAATTCTTCATAAAGCACCTGCACATGGGGCATCATTGCGGTGCAGTTTGGGCACCAGCTGTTCCAAAACACGATCACGGTGGGTGTGCCTAGCAGGTCATCACGCGTTACGGTGCCGCCTAAAATCGAAACCACCGAAAAATCGGGCAGAGGATTAAGATTGCGCGGGGGAATCATTGCGCGAATTTGTGCGCAGCCGGTGAGAAAAACCAGCGAAAATGCGGCAACAGCCAGCAGAATTTTCTTCATTTTGTTCATGATGGAATCCTTTCTAATAAGCCAAATATCATGGCAATGCCCAGTAAGATCAACAGCACGCCGGAGATTTTGTGAATCGTATTTTGGTGGCGACGCAAAAACGCTAGCACGCCCTTCAGATGATCCATCAGCATGGCGCACAGTACCAGCGGTAGCCCCACACCAAGGCTGAACACAAACAGCAGCAGCATGCCGCGCAGCGTGCCGCCTGCTTGCGCCGCTTGCATCAGCGCAATGCCCAGCATTGGCCCTGCGCAGGGGGTGAGCGCGGCCGCGAAGGTTAGCCCAAACACAATGGATTTTCCCAAACGCATATCTTGTGTGTTTACGCGGCGCGGTTGCAGTTTGTGCAAAAACGGCAGCCGAAACAGTCCAAGAAAGCTCAGCCCCAGCACAACAACGATGAGCCCGGTGATGATGTTCACCCAAACGCGATGCTGGAAAACCAGCATACCCAGGGTGCCTGCAAACGCACCCAGCGCGGTGAACACCAGCGAGAAACCCAGCACAAAGCCCAAGGCATTGAGCAACGTGCGGCGACGGTTGTGCTGCCCGGCAGCGAAGTAGGTGACATAAAGCGGAAGCAGTGGCAACAGGCAGGGCGACACAAAGGTCAGCACGCCCTCGGCAAACAGCAAAGCAATCATACCATATATGATACCCTATTTCGGCGGATTTGTCAAGTTCTATTGCAGTGCGAAAAAAATATCTTCCTCTTGCGGAGCTGCTGTAATTATGCTATAATTAGCACAGAATGTAGAAAAGGAGCACCAAATGCCGCTGGAACCTCTACTGGCGGCACAGGAGCAGCAATATGTTTAGCCTAGCATCTATTTACCGCCCACTTACCGCGCAGGCGAATCACTTTCACAGTCATTCGCCTTGCGCAGCGCTTACCCCCTTCGTGGCCAATTATTGGGGCACGGAGGATGTTTTTCATGCGGTGGCGAAAACGCCTTTGTTGGTGATACCCGACACTTGCAGGGATGTGATTTTCGAGGTCAACCATGCTACGGCAACGGTGCGTTGCACACAGTGTTGCTTGGACGGCTCATCGTTTGTTGCTTATCCTCTGCCGAACACAACAACGCGCTTTGCCATTCGATTTTACTGCTGGTCTGTTCATTTTTTCGACGATTGTCAAAATTGGCTGCCGTTTTTTACGCAAATGCTGCTCAGCACGCATACAATCCATGAGCGCGTTGCGAAAACCGAACAGTTTTTGCTCAAAAAGTTGGATGCATCGCGCGGCAACGCTAATATCATGAATGCGCTGTATCATATCCTCAAGTGCCATGGCAATGCAAAAGTGCTTGATATTTGTGGCTATGCCAGCGTGAGTCAACGGCAGATGGAGCGGTTGTTTTTGCAGCACATTGGCGCAACCATGAAGCAGACCGTAAACTTGGTGCGCTATCAAAATGTGTGGCGCGATGTGGTGAGTTTGGAATGTTTTGATGTGTTGGATGCAGTGGACAAGTATGGGTATGCTGACCAGTCGCACTTGCTGCGCTCGTTTGCAAAATATCACTATGGTATGACACCCACACAGGCGCGGCGCGATGTCGATTTTTTACAAGACAAGACGGGCAAGATGTGATAAAATGATGAAAACAATCGAAAGGAGTTCATGATATGCCAAACATCGAAAAAGCCCGCACATTCATCTACCGCAACGCTCGCCCGCTGGACTTAGCGCGTTTTCAGTTCCACTTTGAGGGCGGCAGCGCCGAGGCCGTGTTAACCGCATTGGCGGTTTACCAAAACGAAGACGGCGGCTTTGGCCATGCCCTCGAACTTGACAACTGGAACCCAAACACCACGCCGATTGCAACGTGGGTCGCCTGCGAACTGCTGCACGAAATTGGTTTTGACGATGCAAGTCATCCCATCATGCAAGGCATTTTGCGTTATCTTGGCAGCGGCAAAGATTTTGATGGACGGCTATGGGCAACTTGCCCCCAAAGCAATGCCGATTATCCCCACGCGCCGTGGTGGAATCCGCCCAAAAAAAATCAAGCAAGCGAGCCAAACTATAACCCCACTGCCGCATTGGCTGGGTTTATTCTGCGGTTTGCACAACCGGGCAGTGAAGTGCATGCGCTTGGGGTGCGTGTTGCAAAAGAAGCGGCAGACTGGTTTATGGCCGCTGAAAACACCATCAGCTTCCTCAACAATTGCTACAAAAACTTGCTGGAATGGACAAAGCCGGTCGATGTTGCTGACGTGTTTGATGCACAAGCGCTTGCACAAAAACTGCAAGAAAAAGAAACCGAAGATTCCTCCATAAGCGAGCAGCAGGACGATGGCTCATGGGAAATACCGTGGAACTGGGGCAAGAAAAATAAATACCCCGCGGCATTTGCCATTAGCCAAAACTGGTGGAAATCTTATGTAATTGTTGAGATATTGCTGAAAATGAAAGGGTAAACATCATGAAAAAAGAATTTGCACAACGCCCCGAAACTTTTACCGAACAATGGCCCGGCGAGCTCACCGGCCACGGCTCATGGGCTGGCCCGCTGGTTGGCATGCCCTCGCCCCTGTTTGTGGTCACCAGCTATAAATCCAATGGAAAGCAAAACGCCTGCTTTCAAAGCCGCTCGGTTTTCACTGAAAATAACGGTGAGCTTTACTGCCTGCTTGGCTGGGTGCCAGCGTGGAATCACATGCTGACATCGCTGCGAGAAACCAGCTGCTGCGTGCTGAATTTCCCCGCGCGGGATTTGATGGACAAGTGCTGGAAAACGATTGAGGTCAATCAGTTTGAAACAGACGAAATCACAGCAGCGGGGCTAACGGCTGAGCCTGCTACTAGCATCAACGCACCGCGTATTGCGGAGTGTTTCCTCAATATCGAATGCGAATTTGTGTGGGAACGCGAGCTTGCACCAGGCGATTCATCTTGCGCTGTGGTGTGCGTGAAGGCTTTGCGCGTTTGCATGGACAGCGATTACTACGACGAAAATAAAACTGGGCGCTATGGCAAAACAGGCTTTGTGTATTCATCAGGCGCACGCAACCCCGACACCGGCGAAATATATGATGGTGGCTTTGCGGGCATGGAGATTTATCAATAAAAGCGGTCAAATTATTGAATCAGACACAATTGAGCACTCCATGACAAGACAATACTGCGCTTATATGATATACTATCCTCAATGGGAGGGACTGGAATATGTACTGGATAAAGGAAATGCAGAGCGCCATCGGGTTCATTGAAGGCAGGTTGACGCAAGAGCTATATCTTGAAGACATCGCACGCAGCGCCAATTCGTCCAATGCGAACTTTCAGCGCATTTTTAGCATCGTCACGGGCATGACTGCCGGGGACTATATTCGTTCCCGGCGGTTGTCCCTGGCTGGGCAGGAGCTGGTGGAGTCTGACGTGAAGGTTCTCGATATTGCCCTGAAATATGGCTATGAAACCGCCGAAAGCTTCACCAAAGCCTTCACGCGGTTTCACGGCGTTACGCCATCCGTCGCGCGCCAGCAACCATCCACGCTGCAATATTTCCATTCCCTCTCCATCAACATTGATATTCGAGGAGGCTTTAATATGCGCAGAAAAATCATCCCCAATTTCCCGAACGTGGACTACAACGGCAACGAGGTTGACTATGATTTAAATCTATTGGCAGCAACGTTTGCGGGCGCAGGCGAGGCAATTGACCGTGCAGAACTTGCCGTATACAGCGGCATGGCCAACCGTTTTGTGTGGAAACCCAATGATTGGCGGCACGGCTATGAGGTATTGGACAGCATTGACCAAACGCCTTTTGAAACCATGATACGCCTGCTGAAAACCTTTGGCTGGGATGCCAAGTATGTTAACGTGTTGCGTGACAGCGACGGCAAGCCGTTGAACACCGACAGTGAACAGATAAGGCGTGATTTTGTTGATTCTATCGACAACGGCTACCCCATTTTGCACCACATGGGCAACCACAAAAACAGCAAGTTCCACAGGCCTTGTGTGACCATCGGCTATGAGCATGATGGCAGTGTGATTATCACAAAAAGTGGGCTTGACGGCGAAGACGCTTACAACGAAAAGTTTTCTGAAACCATCACGCACGAAAACTGGGAAGAAGCCGTTTCGGCGTATGTGATATTGAAAAGCAAAGCTGTACCCTTGCCTGAACGGGAGCGGTTTCTCGAATTGCTGAAACTCATCGTTAGCCGTGCCCGAATGACCGACAAGATAAACGGCATGCACGTTGGTTTTGCAGCATGGGAGGCATATTTGCACGACATCGAATTCAGCGATTTTTCGCACGTATCTCCCGAAGAAGTTGGAGCCAGAATGGGCATTTATTGCGATGGCTTATGCCAGATTTGGGGACGCAACGCGGTGCTGCCTTATTATCGCTCGCTGGCCAAGCATTACCCCGAGTGGCGCAAGGAGCTAAAAGCCGCAGTTGCCGCGTTAGAGAGCTGCGCGAAATATGGCGGCTATTTGTGGGAGATTGGCTTTTCAATGGACGACTTCAAAACGGATAAATTTGCTGACCTTGCCATGCGTAAAAAACTTGCCGACGAGGGACGCCGAGCCATGCAAAAAGACATGGAAGCGATAGAGCAGTTTGAGAGAATTTTGTCGCTATCCTGAGGCATGGGGCATCAGCAAAAAACTGGTGGCGCGGCGATGTGGCTGTGAAAAATTTACTATATATGAGGGGCATGGGAAAACTATAAATAATATTTTCATTTTCCTATTGACTACGACACCGTGTCGTGCTTTATAATGATTGATGAAGGAGGTGATGGAACCATGCAATTGCAAACAATCAACCAAGTATCAAAGGCCTATGGCGTGTCTGCACGAATGCTGCGGTATTACGAGCAAATTGGCCTGATTGAAAGCCAGCGCAAAGAAGACTACGCTTACCGAGTGTATGACGAAACCGCGCTGCTGCGCCTGCGGCAGATTATTATTCTGCGCAAACTACGTGTCCCTATGCGCCAAATTAGCGCGATTTTGAACCAGCCGGACGCATCCGAAGCGGTCGAAATCTTCCGGCAAAACATCCGCGAGCTGGACGATGAGATCAACGCGCTTTCTCTCGTCAAAGACATCTTGAGCCATTTGGCCAATCAATTGCAGCAACGAGCCGATATCAAGCTGGACGTGGACGTGCTGTCTGATTCATCGATTCTTTCCATTGTGGATTCCATGTCGCTTTCAAAAAATCATATGAAGGAGCGAATTTCCATGGACGCATTCCACAAAGCAACTGAGGTGTTAAACAAATTGCATGACGTTCGGGTCGTGCATTTGCCTCCCATGACGGTGGCGGCTATCCGTCTGGTGTGCAAAAACCCGGAGGAGAAAACCGCCCAAAAGATCAGCAAATTCATCAAAAAGCACAATCTGTTGGCCATCAAGCCTGATTTACGGCAGTTTGGCTTCAACCATCCTCTTGGCAATGACCTGCCCGGGCATGAAATGTGGGTATCGATCCCGCACGACATGGAGGTTGCTGAGCCGTTTGAGAAAAAACAATTCCACGGTGGACTATTTGCCGCGTATGTAGCAAAACCCGAAAGCGTTTTCGAAACCTGGCTTGGCTTGCAGGATTGGGTCAACGAAAGCGACGAATATCAATATAACGTTGGCTTTACGCGCGTTGACCCGCACTTGGAGGAAGTCAATAGCTTTGGTGGCGTGAGCCTTACGCTGGAGGAGCAGCTAAACCTCCAAAACCCCGACGCTGAGCGGCAGCTTGATTTACTCATTCCCATCAAGGCCGTGGAAATTATCGAAGAAACTTCGCTTGAAATCCCGGACAGCGTGGAGAAATGCGGACACAAAACCAGCCTGATGACAAAAAACAAGTTTGCCATCGTCGGCTTCACCACTTACATGACAGAGTATGATGGTGACCCGGGGAATTTCTTCGATAAGCTCGTGGCGGACGGGCGATTTGAGTTGCTGCGCAAATACGGCAAGCCTGGCGCACCATGTTTGAACTTTGGCTCACACGATTTGGACTCCCAAAAGCACGGCACTTGGCGCACGACGGTTGGCCTGTTTGAATCCGATGTCATAGATATGCAAGCTCTGATGGAACAAGGTGCTTGCATCAAGAAAATCGACGCATCAAAGTGGCTGTGCTTTGCGTACAAAGGCACCCATTTTGACGGGCACAGCAACGCACCGAAACTTGGCTACACCTTCAACGGCACGATTTCTGGGCATGTGGAGGTATATAATGTTTGGAGGGAGCCAAGCGAGGATGAGATATCATATCATTGGTACCCAGTGAAGTAGCGACAACAGGCAACACACAAAGTATCCGAAAGGAAAAAATCATGAGAAAACACGCCTTGCCCACGGCGCAGTGCAGATTCCCGCAAGCATAGCCGTGAAAAACCTTGAGATAAAAAATACAGTAGGCGCGTAAACAATGATGCGTTGTTTACGTGCCTGCACTTGTGATCATAAAAACGGATATTTAAACTGATGTGAATACTTCAAGAAAAAATCGTTCACACCTCGCGCGAAAACGCCTTAACTATCCGCCCACATTTCGCATTGCCCAATCACGGTTGCGATGGCATCTTCCAGGCCCTCCGGCGGGTATTTATATCGCTTTAGCAACTTTTTCACCAAGCGCCGCATGCCTGCCCGAGCGGACTCTTTCTTTTGCCAGTCAATTGTGCGGTTGCGGCGCAGCATATCAGTCAGCTCCTGCGTCAAGGCCACCAGTTCGCTGTTTTGATAAAAATCACGAACAGCTTGCGGTTTTGTCAACGCATCGTAGAAGGCAAGTTCCTCGTCTGTCAGCCCCAGCGCCTGCCCTTGAGCGCTGGCGGCAGCCATCTCGTTGGCCATGCTCATCAATTCGGCGATGACTTGCTCATTGGAAATCAACCCATTGATATAAGACTTCATGCATTGCGCCATGCGTTGCGAGAACATCTCGGACTTTACGAGGTTGGTGCGTTTATAGGTTTTAATTTGCTCGGCAAGCAGCTTCTTCAGCAGCTCAAGTGCAAGGTTTTTCTCTTTCATGTTCGCGATTTCGGCCAGGAATTTTTCGTCGAACAGCGAAAAATCCTTCTCTTTGTCTGAAAAAAGGTTGATCACGCCCTCGCTTTGAATGCTTGCTTTCAGTAGCGCATTGATGCGCTCGTTGATTTCCTTCAGCGATATCTGCTTGCCGTCGCCCATAAAACGAGTAAGCAAAGTGCGCACGGCTTCAAAATATGCCGCCTCGAATCGTTGCTGCGCATGCAATAATGAGCGGCAAAGCGACAAGGCCTGGCGCAGCAGCATGGCTTCTTTGATGAACGTCTCTTTTTCTTTTGTCTGCTCAAGCGCCGACAAAAAGTTCACGCCGCCGCTGATGGCTTTGGCACGAATGAGGTCGGTCGCTTTTTCGTTCATGAAGGTTGAGTAATCAAACCCGTGCATGAGAGTTCGGCAGACCTCCAATTTCTCAACAAATTTAGGCAACGCGGTTTTTGCGATGTCCTGCTCGCCATAGTTTTGCTTGTCGCGGTTGGTGTAGTCGTTCATCGCTCGCTTCAGTGCCGAGGCAATGCCCACATAGTCGACCACAAGGCCGCCCTCTTTGTCTTGATAAACACGGTTCACACGGGCGATGGCTTGCATGAGGTTATGTCCGGCCATGGGTTTGTAGATATACATCGTAGCAAGTGACGGTACATCAAAACCAGTCAGCCACATGTCCACGACAATGGCGATTTTCATCGGGTCGTCGTTGTCTTTGAATTTTCCCGCAAGTTCGTCGCGGCGGCGTTTGTTGCCAATGATGTCTCGCCATTCTTCGGGGTCTTTGTTGCTTTCCGTCATCACAACACCGACCTTTTCCGTCCATTCGGGGCGCAGCTCAAGCATTTTCTGGTAAATACGCATGGCAATCGCGCGGGAGTAAGCCACGATCATTGCCTTGCCGGTTTGCTCATATTGGCGGCTGTCCTCATAGTGCGCGATGATGTCATGGCAAAGCGCATCCACGGTTTGTTCCGCGCCGAGGATGGATTCCATTCGGCCGAGTTCCTTCTTGCTTTTTTCAATGGCGTATTCTGCGGCGTTTTGGGCCATCACATCATATTCAGCATCAATCAGCCGCAGCATATCTTCGTCAAGCTTCAGATGAATCACGCGGCTTTCGTAGTAAACAGGGCGCGTTGCACCGTCTTCAACGGCTTGGGTCATGTCATAAACGTCAATGTAATCGCCGAATACCTCAATCGTTGAGCGGTCTTTGCTTGAAATCGGCGTACCCGTAAATCCTATGTAGGTCGCATTCGGCAAGCTATCACGAATCAACCTTGCTGTGCCGATTTTTATCCGCCCAGTTTCGGCGTCGATTTTTTCTTCAAGTCCATATTGCCCGCGGTGGGCCTCGTCCGCCATCACCACAATATTGCGCCGTTCGCTCAGCGGTTCGCTGGATTCTTCAAATTTTTGCATGGTGGTGAAAATGATGCCGTTGGCTTGCCGCCCTGCAAGCAGTTCTTTTAAGTGCGTGCGGCTTTCAGCCTGCACAGGCGATTGCCGCAAGAACTCAGCACACTTTGCAAACTGCGCGAAAAGTTGGTCATCAAGGTCGTTGCGATCTGTCAGCGATGGCATGTTGGGTTTCAAGATCTGGGAGGTCTATTTCATAATTGAGCAGACTTTCCGGTTTTATTCTTTGATGACTACTGGAAGTTCCTGTTCTATGTCCCTCCATGGTCTGGGTTAAGTGCTCGGAAATCAGAACATAATAAAGATAGTCACGATCTATTCCATCGGGCTTTAAAGTTAAATATTCAGTTGAGCAAATACAATTTTTTGTCGGTGCAAAATCAATGTTCCAAACGCGCTTAAAGCGAACATTAAGCTTGTTGTACAAAATGGTATTTTGATTCACTTGCAGCTTTCCGCTTTTGATTGCTTCGCCAAGCGTGTATTCTGGTGTTTTTTCGTTGTCGAAAGCTGGCAAGCTAAATAAACGATAATATTCATTTGCCTTGGGGCTGATATTAGTTTTGGTAATTATATATTAGTTTACACAAAACACTTGACAAGTGCCAAGAAGTATGCTACAATAGTATTGTAGTTTACAGAAAGGCACTTTAATCATGATTAACAAAAACTTCAACTCGCTTTACGACCTGCTGAAAGCATTTCCAGATGAGCAAGCTTGTATCGACCACCTAGAGGCTTTACGCTGGGGCGGCAAGGTTGTTAGCCCATTCGATGAAACTTCCACGGTGTACGAGTGCAAGGGCAATAAGTACCGTTGCCGCAACACTGGGCGTTACTTCAACGTCAAGACTGGCACAATGCTTGATAACACGAAAATCGTTTTGCAAAAGTGGTTTGTGGCGGTATGGCTTGTTACCTCGCACAAAAAGGGCATTTCTTCCCACCAGCTTGCGCGTGACATTGACGTTACTCAAAAGACTGCTTGGTTCATGCTACATCGTATTCGCAAGTGTTTTGGTATCGAAAACGATAACGACCTTGACGGCAATGTAGAAGTAGACGAAACCTACGTGGGTGGTAAGAACAAAAACCGTCATGTCAGCAAGAAAGTCGAAAACTGCCAAGGCCGTAGCACGAAAGATAAAACGCCAGTGGTCGGTATGGTGTCGCGAGGCGGAAAACTGAACGCTCGCAAAGTTGACAACGTTCAAGCCAAGACATTGAGCCGCGAGGTCATGCGCCATGTAAAAAGCAGCGCAAGCCTACATACAGACGAATGGTGTGGCTACAATAGCCTATCGAAAATCTACGAGCATTTCGTAGTTCATCACGGCGCAGGGGTTTACGTTGACGGCGTGGCGCACACAAACACGATTGAGGGCTTTTGGTCATTGCTAAAGCGCGGTATCATTGGCATTTACCATTTCACGTCACAAAAGCACTTGCAGAATTACATTGATGAGTTTGTGTTTCGTTACAACACGCGCACAAACACTGAAGCGCAACGGTTCAATCTGCTGCTTGCGAACACTGAAGTTAGAACTACTTATAGGAGGTTAGTCAATGGATAAGAAAATCGAACCAACCACAAGCGTGGAACTGGAAGCTAAGAAAGAACCTACATTGACGTCAGTAAAGAAGGGCAATTTCAAGGACTACGGCTTTGATTTTGATGTTGAGTGCCATGTGCTAGATGACGAGGGCGGCACGGCAGTCATAAGCCAAAGGGGAATGGCGGCGGCTATAGGCCTGACTGACACAAGCGGAAGCGCATTACCGCGTTTTGTTTCTACCAAAACAATGTCAAAACACGTGGTGGTGGGATTGAAGAAAAAGATTGAAAATCCCTTGACATTTAAGGATTCTTCCGTGGTGGCGGGAACTATAACAAATGGGTTCGATGTGACGGATTTGATTGACGTTTGCAAAGCCATTCTGTCCGCACACGCGAGCAAAGAATTGGACGAAATTAGATACGCCAACGTAATTGCACAAGCGCAAGTTTTGCTCAACGCCTCTGCCAAGCTAGGCATAAAAGGTTTGGTTTACGCCATAACTGGATATGACGCAACACGTGAACAGGTGATACGCTCTTTCAAGATGTTCGTGGCAAATGAAGCCAAGGAGTACGAAAAAGAGTTTCCAAACCAGCTTTATGCTGAATGGTATAGATTGTATAATCTAACGCCGCCCAAAAGAAACAAGCCGTGGAAGTTCAAGCATTTGACAGTAAAGCAAGTTTATCGACCGTTGGCAAATAGCAATTCCGAGATTTACAATTTGCTGGTTGACGCAAAAGGCGCAGACCCGAAAAACAAAAGCAAGCGATTGTTTCAGTTCCTAGAGGAAGTCGGCAGAACGGATCTAAGGCAACATCTGGGGCAGCTACTAGGGATAGCGCGAATATCCAAAACCGCAAAGGAATACGAAAGACATTTTGAAACTCTTTTTGGGCAGGACGTTCAAATAACCTTTGATGACTTCCTTAGCGAAAGCATGGACGAAGAAGAATTAACTGAGTTTGATAAAAGGCTAAAGCAAGTGTTGGAATACCCAGCAGAATAAACCTCGTTCAGCCGCTCCGAAAGGGGCGGTTTTCACTTGTCCTCAACGTATTCCAGCACGGCGGTCACAGGGCAATTCAAGATGAAACACAGGGTATCAAGCGTTTTTGTGGTGATAGCCTCGCCATGTTTCATGCGGTGTAGAATATGCGCAGAAAAACCATGCTTGAAAATCAACTGGTATTCGGTCACGCCTTTGTCGGTCAACGTCTTATAGAACGGCTCATAACTTATCATGAATTTTCACCTCATGACAAGTTTATCATACTTAACGTATTGACAATGCCCAATAAATTGAGTATAATAGTGTACAAGCCTTTAGAAAGGAGGTGAACACGTGAGAAAATTACTTATCATACCCATCTTGGCGCTATTCGTCTTTGCTCTGTTTGGTTGCGCTGGCGGCGTAGGAGGCGACAGCGGCCAAACGGAAGCCGTTGTAGGGTCGTGGGACGTGCACGGTCAGCCGTTCAAGACATTTCGTGCAAACGGAACTGGTACAAACCACATGATTGGCGAATTTCAATGGTCAACACGCAGGGGTGTGATGACTATCAGGGGATTTGGAGTTGACCAAGAATGGAGCTATGAAATTCGCGGCAACCAAATGACCATGACTTTGCTCACCACGCACCCACTTGTACCCAGTTCAACCGTCATTCTCACAAGGAGATAACCGCCCGCCCTGCGGAGTTTTGCTTCGCAGGGCATCCCTTTTGCCGGTTTTGTGTAAAATTATATATCGTTGCCTTAGTTTTTTCTATTTTGCAAACGTCACCCAGTTTACACCTCATACCCAATCGCCCCCAAACGCTGCCGGATTTCCTCCTCTAGCTCGCGCGAACGCTTGAACAACACCGACAACTCGCTTGTCAGTCGTGCCATTTTTTCGTCAAAGGGCTCGCCATCGTCCGCCTGCTCTGCCTGCCCAACATAGCGCCCCGGTGTGAGAATGTAATCCTGCTGGGCAATTTCCTCAGTGGAAACAGCGGCGCAAAAACCCTTCACATCTTCAAGCGAGCCCTCGTGGAACGCCTTGAATGTTGCAGCAATTTTATTGATGTCTTCGGCTGTCATGTCACGATTTTTGCGTGAAACCATCGTGCCCATTTTGCTCGCATTGATGAAGAGCGTTTTGCCCTTTTGCTTTTTGTTGCGGTTGATAAACCACAGCGACACAGGGATTTGCGTGGTGTAGAATAGTTGTGTAGGCATGGCAATAATGCTTTCCACCAAGTCGTCTTCTATGATCTTTTTGCGAATTTCGCCCTCGCCGCTGCTTTGTGAAGACAGCGAGCCGTTGGCAAGCACAAGCCCAATTTTTCCGTTGGGCTTAAGGTGATGAATCATGTGCTGAACCCACGCAAAGTTGGCGTTGCCTGCTGGCGGCAAGCCGTATTTAAAGCGCGGGTCATCGTTAAGCGAACCGTCGTTCCAGTCTGACAGATTAAATGGCGGGTTCGCAAGAATAAAGTCGGCCTTTAATGTTGGGTGCAGATTATTGTGAAAGGTGTCGGCGTTGTATCCGCCCAAGTCTGCTTCAATTCCGCGAATGGCAAGGTTCATCAATGCCATTTTGCGCGTGGTTGGGTTTGCGTCCTGTCCATAAATCGAAAGATTGCCGATGTTACCGGCATGGCTTTTCACGAAATCGGTGGATTGCACGAACATGCCGCCGCTGCCGCAGCATGGGTCATATACACGCCCCTCGAATGGCTGTAATACTTCAACCAGTGTGCGCACCACGCATGATGGTGTGTAGAATTCGCCCGCCCGCTTGCCTTCTTGCTCGGCAAATTTGGCAAGGCAATATTCATAGGTGCGCCCGAGAATGTCTTGGTCTGTGCCGTGTTCAATCATCTGTATGTTGGTAAACAGGTCAACCACGTTGCCAAGGCGGCGTTTGTCCAGTTCATTGCGGGCGTAATTTTTCGGCAAGATGTCTTTCAGCCGCTTGTTTTCTTTTTCGATCGCACGCATGGCATCGTCAATCACCGTGCCGATTTCCGCTTTGTGCGCAGCTTCGGCGATCACATTCCATCGTGCAGGCGGTGGCACAAAGAATATGTTTTTCTCTAGGTATGCATCCCTATCTTCCACGTCATCTTCGTCGCCGTGTTCGATTAGTTCATGATATCGTTCCTCGAACTTGTCCGAGATATATTTCAAAAAAATCAGCCCAAGCACAACGTGTTTATACTCCGCTGCATCCATGTTGCCGCGCAGGGTGTCTGCTGCCTTCCAAATTTGGTCTTCAAACCCGATCGCGGCGGTGTTGGTTTTGTTCATCTTTTTCTCCTCATCATCAGTTATACCTTCAGCTCACCGGACATCAGGCGGGGCAGCAGTGTGTCGCGTAGGGCGGCGAGGTGGGTGGATTCTTGAAGATTGACACGCGCCTGCTCGAATAACGGAGCGGTTGCAGCGTGAAAATCTGCAATTGCCTTTTCATCCGGCATGATGAACGGCATTGCTTTGATGGTCTTTGAATTGACTGCCGTTGCGATAGACGAGGTGTTGCCAAGCGACTGATAATCAAACGCCTTCAAGTAGCAATATAGGTATTCCAGTGTTTCGTGGCTTGGTTGCTTAAAATGTGCGATAGCTTCGTTTGTAGCCATATCGCCGTCAGCAATTGCTACTCGACCAACCGTTAATTTAAAGCTCAGCAGCACCGTGCCACTTGGTACAACCTTTACATTGAAATGCTCTATGGATTCGACTGTCAGATATTCTGAACTGTCGCTGATATACATTCCGCAACTGCCCATATTGGAAATAGAAACCCAAATAACATCGTGCGGGTTTGTGGTGAACCATTTTGGCTCTTTGCGCGGTGGAGTTTTACCGATAGAAATATCAAAAAAATCCTCTGCCTTACCCCGAGTCCATCCATGAGGTTGCTGCCTGCCCCACGGCTCGAAATCCACAAACCAACTTTTGAAAATCGCCCCTGCCATTTCCTCTAAACAATGGTTTATCTTTTTGTTATTGGCGATTTTATCGTCAAGGGCGGCTAGAATGTTGACGATGGCACGCTGGCTTTCAATGTCGGGGAGATTTAACGGAATTTGCTCGATGACAGCCCGCTTTGCGATATTCACTTGCACTGAACCGCTTGACCTTGAAACAATCGCATTGTATCCCTCAGCCGACGTGAAAAAATACTGCAAATATTGCGGAAGGATAACATCAGTGTTTGCCCGCAAAATCAAAAGAGCTTGACTGATAATCCCTCTTGGGTCATCTGCACTGATCACCGAAACTTTTCCTACCGTGCCAGAACAACTGATAATCAAGTCGTTTGTTTGGGTTTCAAATCGTTTCATTTTTTGGTGTTTTTCGTCACTGACAAAGAAACGAAAGTCACGCACGCCATCAATAGCATGTTGTTGTTCATAAACCGGTATGCCCGCACTAAGCAATTCGTTCCTGCGCAATGCCGAGCCAAACGGCCCTCTCACATAGCCCTTTGGTGTTAATACGTCGGCGAGGGTTACAGTTTGCCATTTCGCCACACCTCCCACCTCCCATCAATATAAAAAAACTGCGAAGCGACACGCGCCCCGCAGGGGTGTAATCATTGAACAAAAAAGATGCATTTAGCTCTGAATTTATTTTACCACAAACTGCGAAAAGAATCAAGCCCATTTTTATACTGAGTCTTTAGCAAAAGTTTGATTAGCGTCCACCTCTTTATATCCAAGTATAAGAGTTTGCTGTCAAGAGGTGGTTTTCCTATTTCACTTGTCGTCTAAGTGACTCGACAGCAATATCAATATAATTCTCAACGTTTTCCTTTGACCACTCGTCCCAAAACTTAAGGGTATTGCTATTTGGCTTTTTATTTGGCATTGTTACTCTAATTCTGCTGGGAAGTAGGCTGGCATCACCAACGACCAAAGCTTCACCAATATCTAATATAGGCAAGAGCTCTGCGAAATCACCTAAGCTGTCAGGAAGTAATTTTTTGATTACATTTTGGTCATCTGCATTAGTCAGCCTCATTGCAATGAAATTACCGCTTTGGCTCAGGACGGTTCGATTCACTTCAGATGGACGCTGAGATATTACCACAAGCCCAACCCCATATTTCCTTCCCTCTTTTGCGATTCGCTCAAAACTGCTTAGACTGGCATCTTCAATGCTTTGATTGGTGTTTTGAGGAATATATAAGTGCGCTTCATCACAAAAGATTGCGATTGGATGGACTTTTTCCTTTTCCATCCATTGCTGAACATAAAATATGATGCGAGCGATAAGGGAAACCATTAAAGGCAAAACATCAGAGGGCACTTCAGAAAAATCAATGATTTTCACGCCTCCCCAATCTGCCTCGGAGGGCTTCATTAATTGTTCGCATAATTGGCTCATGTATGAATAGTTTAATAAATCTTCATCTTCACAAAACATAAAATTCAGTCGCTTGTCTGTTTTTTTGCTGTCCAACCTTTGAATAAAACGGGTTAATTTTCCATGATAATGACCTTGTTTTTCTGTATTGGCCTTTGCACCAGGCACCATTTCTTCATCAAATTCCGTGAGAGTTTGCAGAAGCGCCGAAAGAGAATATGGTATTGGGCTATCAAGAGTAATACTTGCCTCTAGATCAGTTTTACCGGCTTGATGAAGATATCTTTTCTTCTCACTCATCACGGTATTTGAAAATAGCATCGCTTGGTTGGGCGCATTACTGTCGCTACGATCCAACATGAAAGAAATCATTTCATCATATGTTAAAAGCCAATATGGCAAAAAGAGAATGTCATTTCCACTCACGTCATTGGGACCCGCAATTTTAAAGTGTTGAATTCCTTCCCCCGCCAAAGGTTTATATTCGCCATGAATGTCAAAGAGAATTGCGTTAGCAGATTTTAACTTAGCAATCTGCTCAATAATGGTTGCCACAGTGAATGATTTGCCTGAGCCTGTGCTACCAACAACTACAGCATGTCGTTGAAACAGTTTATTGCCATCTAGCCACGCTCTCGCTTCATCGTTTAGGGTATAGCTGCCTATCAATAAGGGTTGTTCCAAGTCCTGAAAATTTTTAGTTGAAATGACCCTCATAAATTCAGATAATGTTTGATCCGAAATCAAAAAACAATCAGAAGAAATTTCTGGAACAGATTCAAGTGTGCGCTTGAAAACGTCCATTTCTTCTCCAACTTTTTCGATATACGTTCCAATTAGAGAAACCTTGACAATGTCAGTTGTGGCTATTTCATCGCCCTCGGTTAGCTCGGTTTCGTTCCCGTATTTTCTCATTATTTTGCTAACCAGACCAATTAGATATCTCCCCAGCTTGGAAGAACGAATAACTACCAAATGATTCACTTGAAGCTTTGACAGTAGCTCCGGTGCTGTTACGTGAATAACAACCGTAGCGGTGTCAACGCTCTGCACATCGCCTAAGGGTGTTTCATTTTCAAAATTAAAAATACCCATTTCTTTCTCCTCATCATATTATTTGCATAAAACCATCGATTGTCCAATAAGTTTCATCAAGGTATTCATACTCTCGGTTGATAGTAAATCGTGTTGCCATCTCTTTATCAGGATTTTTTTCAATGATAACATAGTTATTGCTATGATTTGCAAGCAAATGACCAGCATCTTCAGATACGCATTTTGTGACTAAAACAATCGGTTTTCCCGCATCAAGTCCTGCGATTACTCGGTCTTGTATTTGCTCATCATTGAAACCATACCCTATGCATAAAAATGCACTTGCCTCGTTAATAACAGAGTCTGCCTCGTGTAAAATGTTTCGACTATCGCCAGTCAATACAGCCTTATATTTCATAGCCCCTGGAGTTATTATTTCCGGCGTAAAACCTTCGGGTAACTCTCCTTGCAAAGGAATAGTGCACACTATTCCTGCTGAATTTCTAAATAAATCTAGCGAGCCATGAACCTTCAAAAGATTAACCACATTAGTTTTTTTAAGCTTAGCATTGGAGAAATAACGGATATAATTCCCCTGGTATCTTGTGTCAACCAATACACGAATCTGATCACAAGCATATTCTATTACCCTATCATAATTGGTTGTTATTATGTTAAGACATTGAGGATGGTGCTGATAAAACTTATTTATGAGGTTTGCGAGTGGAAGCCTCTTGCCAGCTATTCTAGCTTGGCGAAAAACTCGTAAGTCAGCTTCGGTTATTAGATTCCATGTTTCAATAGTAATGTCTTCAAACAAATCGCCCTCAACCCTAATTTCTGTTAGGGCGTTTTCCAAGTCAGTGCCTGTTTCAAGTTTTTCTACAATCTGCTCCCAGACCCTATCGTTTTTATATTTGTCTCCCAAATTGTTTGTCAAATGCGTTGCCAAAATATCCATACCCGGTATACCTAATGGTATGGTTACTCCTGTTCCAATTAGAAAAATTGGGATGTCCATCAAGCGTTTCTGCACTTCTCGGAATATGTCATTCTTATCCATGTCATATATCTACTTTCTTTTTATGACAACTCTTGCGTTCAGAAATTTTCTGATTTCATTAGGGTGAAGTTATAAAAGCTTTATGTATACCTTACACATTGTAGCATGTTTTTCACAAAAATGCAAGATGCTCTTTTATTAAAACACTTCGTTTTGCATGTTTTCGATGATTTCACTCCCACCCCGCATGCACCCCAGCGCTTGAACTCCCTTTCTCTCCTGCACCCGAATCCAAGTTTCCCGGTCGATAATCGGCTCATGGTCGTTTTCGATGTAGTACATCGCTTGCTGCCCGGTATTCTTCACCTGCAATCCACTCAATGCATCCGGCGTAAACGTCTTTTGCATGAGAACGTCGCCCATTGCTCAGCATACGGTCAATGGTCGAGGTGCTCCACTCGGTTTTGCTGGTCACAGTTTTGATGTTATTTTCTTCAAGCCAGCGCTTAATTTTTCGACAACCATAGCCTTGCAGATAGAGCTCGAAGATTTTGCGCACAACAGCTGCCTCTTCCGGCACAATGACCAAGAGGCCATTTTCATCTTTCGTGTAACCTAAGAATTGCGAAGAATTGAGCTTTACTTTGCCCTTGCGCATACTTTGACGAATGCCAAACTTAATAGCTTCGCTACGAGAAATGCTTTCTTCTTGTGAAAATGCTGCCAGAACCTCCAGCATGAGATTGTCCGTTTTCATTGCGTTGATCCTTTCTGTTTCAAGATATAATGTGATGCCGAGTGATTTCCACTCGCGAATTCGCGTGATAAGTTCCAGCGCATCGCGCCCCAAGCGACGCATAGATTTTGTGATAATCATGTCAATTTTGCCCTTGCGGCAATCGTGAATGAGTTTGTTGTAGCCGGGGCGTTTTTGTGTCCGTAAGCCAGAGGATATCAGAATATATCTCAACCAATTCCCATTCCGGGTTAAGTGCAATCATTTTTTGATAAGCATGAATTTGTTGTTCGAGGCTGGCTAGCTGAGCAGGTGCGTTCTTGCTGACACGACAATAAACAGCAACGCGTTTGCATTGCCGCTGGGGGATATTGTTATGTTGATGTTTTTTACTGGAATTTACATCCATCACCAAGAGATATTATAACAAAACAAGCCACATCTATCAAGGAACTAACCTCGAAAAATGTAGCTTGTAACATGTAAGCATTGAACAAAAAAGATGACTTTAAGCAGATAATGCAGTCTCTAATCGTTCGCGCTCACTACTTTCATCTGTGCGCAACCGTAAAAGCGGAATGTCATATGCTTGCAGTATGGCGTTCTTCATTGCATCTCTTTCGGCTTGTTTGCTGCCTGGCTTATGAAAGGTAACGCCGTCCACTTCAACGGCAACTACAGGCGTTTTGTCCATCTTGTTAAAAATCAGGAAGTCGACATGGGTTAAGGGAAGGCTGGCATAGCGCAATTGCTCGCCGATCAAGCGCTCGGTTGAGCGCAATAGCATGCGCAGTGGAACATGTGCCACAACATCATATTTGTGAAAACGCTCTTGTGTTAAAACATCTTCAATCAGCGCATTGGCGAGGTTTTCGCTGTCATATTTTGATATTCGTTTTCGGCCTGTTAAGAATGCTCTTTTTTGTTCTGCATAGGCCTTGAACAAATAATCAAAGATGGAATAAACCTGGCTATTGATGACTTCATTTTTATGGTACCGTATATAGCGAATTAAGTCACTGATATTTGTGTCCTGCCGTTCCTTATTACCATTGATAACCAGAACAAGCTGATTGATTGCGCGAGAAATTGCAACATTCAAACGATTGGCGTCGTCGGTGAACTCCGTGATTTCGTTATCTACAGTAGATAAAATGACAACATCTCGCTCTTGGCCCTGAAATTTATCCACAGTAGCTGCCTGGATACCCCTTTCCGCAAAGGCATCTTGCAATGCATCCATCTGATTACGGTAAGGCGTGATGATGCCTATAGACTCTTGCTGCGGGTCGAGCTGTTGTTCTAGGAGGACTTCCCGTTCAATAACATCAATTTGTCGTTGATTCAGGCGTGAACCTCTGCGGGAATGGTCGCCTGGCACAGTTTGATAAACCGCAAAGGGTGGCTGGTTACTTTTTGCTTTGGTGAGAACAATCAGTTGGTTGTCGTAAAACTTTTGATTGCAAAATCCAATAATCTGTGGATGGCAGCGATAATGCTCCCGCAGCAGTGTTTTTGGTGACTGCGGGAACAGTTCAGAAAGAGAAAGCAATAAGCTGTGATCTGAATAACGATAAGCATTCGGCAGCTGAAATTCTGAAAAAATATCGTCTGCAATTTTTTTCTGTGCAGAATCTATCACAGGGGGCAGTTGCTTCAGGTCACCTACAATCACAGCTTTTTTCGCACAAGAAAGTGCCAAGGCTCCTGCAGCCAAATCCACTTGCGAGGCTTCATCAACGATTACATAATCGTATATCACTTGGTCGGAAAGGCTGCTGCGCAATGAATGCACTGTGCTTAAAATCACGGGATAATCCTGTATAAAAGCCTGTGCGTTTTTCCATAGGTCATTCGGTTGATATTTTTTTCGGGGGTTTGTCTGATACTTTTCACTTAATTTTGCTTGAAATAAGCGCATAGAATGCGCAGTATATTCCTCCATGCGCTGGTGAAAATCAGCATTGGCGAGTGCATCATTTAGTTGGGCGATTTCCAAGCGCAGTTCGGCAAGCCTATGCGAGTAAAACTCTTTCTGACAGACTGCAATCATTTGCTCCACGGGAAGCGCGAAAAATGCTTTGCCGCGCAATCCAAAACGAAAATATAAATTCAACTTTGCAAGCCAGTTGATTTTTTGCTCGCGTTCGGCGTAAGTTTCAAACAGCAGCCATAGTTCGAGCAGTGTTTGGGCTGGAAATGTACGGTGCTGCGGAAAAGGCGAGCTTGCTTGAAACGATTCGGTGTAATACTGCACGAAATATCGCTGTTCTTGTTCCAAGGCTTTCAGTTCTTGCTGCAACACGGCAAGCTCATTCTTGTTCTTCAACAGATCTTGCAATTGCACAAATTGAGTGTGCAGTTTTTGCCGCAACAGCTGCTGCTCCTGTGCTTGCATCGCCCATGCGGCAATATCCAAGTGAGTAGTTTGCCCCTTAACAAACTCATCTTTATTCTGTTGATTGCCAAGATAAGCCGAGATAAACTCAACTCCATTTTTTTGCAATTTCTCCTGCACATTTTTCGTTGCATAGTTGTTGCCAGAAACTACGGCAACACTTTCGCCGTTCATTACTGCATTTGCGATAATATTCAAGATTGTTTGTGTTTTGCCTGTGCCAGGCGGCCCTTCAATGATGCTGAGTGCATTGCCCAAAGCCTGTTCCACAGCCACTTTTTGGCTGGCGTTGAAACCAAACGGATAGATTGTCGCTGCGCGCGGCAAGCTAGAAGAAGTCGGCAATTCTCCACTTAAAAAAGCCCCCAGCATGCTATCGTCGCGAACAAAATGAACATTATCGTAGCGTTTTCCCAAAATACTTTTGCCGTCCTCGCCGCATAGTTTGTCAACCTGTGCGAGGCGTTTGAGGTACGAAAAACAATCACGAGATTTTTGCTGAGCCAAACTGGAGCGGATGTGTTCAACGTTTTCATTTGCATAGGAGTAAGTTTTCCCATTAGTGAAAGTAATGGCTGTTCTGCCGTTCTGCTGATTGATGGAGCGTATGCGTTCCGTTTTATCTTCGCCTTTCACCAAGATTAGGTGCTTGCTCTTGTCCATTTTAGGCTCCCTTCTTTGATGCTGTAAGAAATTAGCGATAAAGCGGTTAAAAAGGGGCACGTCTAGCTGTTAGTGATCGTCACACAAATCACCGCTTCGCGCACGCCTTGCAGGTGCACGGTGAGCTTGGTGTAGTCACGGTTTTCATCAGGATTGCGCCGCGCGCGCGATTGCGGCAGCGGTTCGGCATTCATCACCGTGAACACACCGAGGCTATCTTCACCAAGCGTTGCCGTAATGCTCCTGCCATCTTGGCGAAGCACAGCACTGCGGCCATCGGGTGCGATTTCAATGTCAGCTCTTGTGTGTGCAAACCAAAAGATTTCGCTGTCCATTCGGCAAACAATGTGGTCGGTGATGCGAATTCCTGTGTAGTCGGGCAGCATTTGCAGTTCACGCGTTACGCTTTGCACGCCGTGGCGCATGTAGGCGTGCGTCATGTCTAACACAGCGGTGTTGTTCTCAAACGAAGTGAAGCGTGCAACCGCAAAGGGGTATTGGTCTTCCATGGCAAGATGCGGGTTGATCACAAGCGTGTTGTGGCCTTCGGCGCGCTTGCGATAGTTTCGCCAGCGGCCGCCCAGCACTAAGTTATTGAAAAACCCAGATGTGTTACGGTCTGCGCGGCCCAGGTCGTGGAACCAGCGAATGCCTTGGCTTTCAAAGATAAAATTGCCGATATCTAGGTCACCATGATTTGTGTTGTTGTTGCCGCCTTTGATACCCACATAGGCGGCAAATGGGTCGCCAAAGCGCTCGCGCATGAACACGAACTCTTCGCCAACGTCGCTTTGCAAATGCACCGACGTTGGGAATTCAAGCGATGCGAAATCTTCGTTCATGCTTGGGTCAAGCCAAAGGCAGCTTAGCGCAAACTGCCGCGACAGCGTGGACGGAACCGTCACCCGAATTCCTGTGGCGGGGAAGAGCGGCGAACTAGGGCGAACCATGCCTGCATGGTAGGAGATTCTTTGAAAAGCTGCGAGCATGGGCGCTTGGTTTTCGCGCGCAAACCAAAAGTTAATGGGTGTCCACAAGGGGCTATTGCGGTTGTCGCCCGCATTAAACGCGCCCCAAGTTGGCGTGCTAAAATGCAATGCGAAGTAACCCAGTTCATAAAAACCTGGGAGCTGCGAAAGACCGTAGTCGCTGCCCAAAAAGTTGCGCGCTGTGCTGATGAAATAGACTAAGTACGACGCGCCGTAATCCCAGTAGCTATTGCCTTCCACATAAGCACCGTGCGGACGAAATTGTGCCATGGCAATGGGCATAGAGTAAAACGCCTGCTGCAAAAAGTCGGCCGCATGCGCGGGGAAGCGATGCGCAAGCGCCATGCTGGCAATGCCCAGCCCGCCAAAACACACGTGATTCCAGTTCGTTTGTGACCAACTCCACCAGTTTGACAAAACCCTGCGTGGGTTGCCGCGAGCAAACGCAAAGCGATATATCGTGTTGGCCAGCAAATCTTTTTGCTCAGTGGTGAACGCATCATAAAACCAGTCATAGCCAACAGCTACCGCCAATGCCATTTCTGCTGTGTCAAGAAAATGCCTGTGATTCCAGTTGGGGAAAGAACACACTTGAGCCAGCTCTTGCCAAGCGCGCTGCGCATAGCGTTCGTTGCCGGTAACTTGCCAAGCAAAACCCAGCGTAATGATGCGATTGAGCGTTTCGCGCGATACCTCCAGCAGACGCCTGCCGTCGGCAAAATAATAGCGCACGGGTTCTGTGCTGAGCAAACACGCGGCTTGCTCCAACACATAGGACGTGGCGTTGTGAATGAAGTCATCACCGCTTGGGTCGGCCAAGTGTGCACGCACACGAGCGAAGTCCTCTCCTGTTGCCAGCACGAATGGCCGCTGTGTTTGTGTCACCGCTGTTGCGATATCTTCCTGCATTTGCTCCAGCGCAATCAGGGGCAGGTCGCGCTGCAAGGTGATGTAATTTATCCCCACCCGCGCAGTGTCCACGACAATTCGGGGCATAAACCCAATAAAATTCAGTGTTGCCAACGCAATGGCAACCATACGTGAAACTATATTCATACATACCCCTCTTGCCACCATTGTAACATATTTAATCCAAAAACGCAAGGGGGAGTTTTATTGAGTCAGCTCCAAGGCGATTTCCTGTTCCACCCCACCCTTAAGCACCACCAACACTTTGCCGCAGCCCATCACCTTCACCCACTGCACCATCTGCCGAATCATTTTCTCATCCCAGTTGATGGTGGTGTATTTGAGCCGTTCGAGCACAGCGAAGATTTCTTCCAGCCTCTCGTTGGCCTGCGTCCTGTCCTGCTGGGCTTCCTTCAGCTCAGCCAGTCGTCGTTGCAGAGCGAATATCTCGGTTTCAATATTGGCGTATATGATGTCATTGTCGTAAGCGTCAAATCGGAAAACACCTATACAAGTGTTTTCCGATTTGACGCTTACGCTTGCTTGTAAGTTTCGCTGGCTTCTTCCGCGGTGTCGTAATCACCTAAACGATAAATTTTTCCTTTGAAGTTTAGAATGACTCTATACCTTCCATGCGGACGCGGAGAAACGCCAAGGTATCCCGTGCGATTATTTCGAGATGGTTTTTCCGAAAACAGCTGTTTTAACGCAGTTTCTTCTACTCTGAGCAAAGCCTGCTCATCCATCGGCTGATGACGGCTGCTGAGACATCCGCATGATTGATTGTGGCCTCTAAGCAAATCGATTGCCACCACATCAAATTTCTTTTCTTGATACACACACCGCAAACCCTGCCACTCTTGCCGATGATGTAACAGCAGGCAATGCAGTCATAGGTGACGGGTGGCAGAGGCGGGGCGCGGGGTGATTCTGTTGCTTGGGTTGGGTTTTTATTTTGGGGCATGGGGCTCCTATTGTCGTTAGCTTTTCAATGATGTGCATGGGGGCGCTCCTTTCTATTTCGTTTTTTAACGCAAAAAAGCTCGAGCTTCTCAAATGAGATTCTCGGGCTTGGGTGGGTTATTTTGTTGTATAGGGAGTTTGTATCGGGGCAGTTCGGGGGAAAGGCGCGACTGCATCTACGAAAACAATGCTGTGATTTTAGAGCTGAAAAAGTGCTCAATCCCGCTATATTAGCGAGGTTGAGGGGCTTGCATCTTTTTGTGCAATGGTTATGTCTAAAGTGACAAAATTTAATACCATAGACAAACCGTACTACCTCGGGCTGCTTCGGGCCCCAAGCACTGCGCAAACGCATACAATCAAGCTTTCATAACGGTTTCCATTTCAAGGCCATACTCTAATTCCAACAACCGCCAATAATAAGGCACTAGCGACGCATCGTCATCGGGAAAAATAAAGCAAGAACAGGCGCATCCGGCTCTTGGGGCATTATTATATGTCCAATGAAACCGGAATTTACAACGCTCCTTCTTAGCTTCTTGAAAATCGCAAAAACGGCAATGCGTATTCGCAAAAACATCACGTATAACTTCCGGCATTGTTGTAATTTCGTCCATGTAATTATTCGGGTTTTTAAGAATCAACCTCAAACATTTATAGCCAAGATGCACAATGCGCTTCGTATCGAAAAAGTAATTCCCATCGTATTTTACATTTGTAAAATTTGTAGAATAGTCATAGAATGTGGTATAGAAGCAAATTCTATCTTTGGAGTAGCCTTGTGATTGCAACTCATACCTAATCCAATCATCCATTGGGATTTTATCGTGGTCAGCCGTAAATCTAAAGTCAAAATTCATATGACCCCCATAATGCAACGCAGGTCTGACCATAGACGCTAGAGTTGGTGCTTCTTGCTGTTGATTTTTGTTTTCATGCCATAAATCACAAAATGTTTTGAGCGTATCAATCAATTCAGGCGCATCAGGATATTCAACCGTGAACGAACTTACTGTTTTAGCAAAGGGTTTTCCGTTAAAATCGGAAATAGAAAACCCAAAATCAACAAGTCGGGATAAAATCCACTCATACTTCGTAACAGCACTTAACCCATATGTCGCCGTTTGCTTTAGCGATTCCTTAAAAGCCGGCAAGGAAACAATTAACTGATGATTATGCACCTCGCCGTTTTGTGATAAACGAAACAATGTGTCGGGAAGTCTGTTTACAGAATTTTTCGACTTCATGATTAAAGCGTGTTCTTTTGATTTTTTATCTGCCGATTGTAAGTTGTAATCCGTTAAAACTAAGCCATAGGCTTCTGGTTGCTTTGCTATGTCTAGGTACATTTCCTTGATTAAATCGCGCAATTGTGAAAAATGCTTTCTAAAATCCTCTGGCAATCCATTAGCAAGCGGATAATCATCCGGCACAGGCAACATAGTGTTGGCAATCAACTCTGCTGCATGTTGGCAATGATATTTATGGTCCATAACATCTCCATGCATTATTTATTCCTCCGAAAATATCTGGCCTGGTTTTCTGGGTTCGCTCATTTCGCTTCCCCTTCCTCAAACACCTTCAATATCTCCCCGCAGATCGCGCCCATTTCCCGCAGGAGCGCTGCGATCTTCGCCCGGAACTTGCGCTGGCGGAATTTTTTCGCAGGTGGATAAAAGCCGCCACTCAGCTTCCATATCTTGTCCTTGCATTTGAAGAAGCGTTCATAGAGCGGCAGGAGCTTTGCGGCGATCTCAACCTCCGGCGCGGCGGCTCTGATGAAATGATCGGCATTGCTGGTGCAAACATTGCAGTAGGGCTTGCAGTGAAGGCTCCAGATGAGGCCGCCCAGTTCTTCTTCTGTTTTGCCTGTGAAGTTCGTTTCGTCCAACAGATTATCGGCCCACAAATCAAACGCTGCCCTACCAAACAGAATACCCTCGGCAGGCGGCTGTGTCAGCAGCGAAGGGATGGCGGCGATGGCCTCGCGATATATCTGCGGCAGTGGCGTCTTTTCGATGGGTTCGCCTACGAAAAACAGGCCTTTACTCCCCAGCAGGCCGTCCGCGCTGGTGGTATAGCCGTCGTCATCTGTCTCCACGCGTTCCGGGCCGCAATAGAGATTGACATGCAGCGTGTCGCCGTCATAACCACCGATCAGGCAGCCTTCAGGCATGAGATCGCAGCAATTGCCGTTGAGCAAGGTCACATTGCCCATACCCCAGGCCAACACCGGGATGCCCTTGTCAATCGACGCTTTGATGGCGTTCGTCACCGTGCGCAAATTCTCTTTGATATATGCCGCCGAGAGATAGGTGCAATCGCGCCCAAAGGCGGCGAAGGCCCGCTTGATCACCTGCGGCGCGAAAAAACAGGCAGTGAAGCCGCTGTCGGCGGGCTTTTCGTCGAGGGTATCATACATGGGCGTGAACATGTCGCCCGTGATTGCTGAAAAGAAATGCATTCCTTTGTTGCCGTTGTTTTCCGCAAACATCGTCAGCGCCTCTTCGTCAAAGCCCACAAGCTTTGCCACAGAGCAAATCGCCGAAGCCAGGAAATAATTCTCCCAGTTTTGGATGCGGCGATATTCCGTGATGCGGTTGCTGGTGCGCGGTGGTTCGCCGCCAGCGAAGGGGTCAGCAACGGTGTCGGAGGGCAGCGCTACTGGTTGCTCCTGCGCCTGCTCCACCATGCCCACAATCTCTGGTGCTTTCGGGTCATAGCTTTTGGGCTGAACAGGCACGTACAAATAGGTGAATTCGTGTCCATTCTTTTTCGGGTTATAATGGCCGTAGTATTCAAATATAGGAATCGAAGGATCGCCATAGGTATAGCCAAACTTCGGGGCGATTTGCTCGCCAATCCACTCATATGGAGGGATACCGCCTTCGAATGTCTTACGGCCAAGCGCTTTTGCGGTTTCCTTGCACATACGGATACGCATGTATTGCGCGGCAGGCACTTTGTAAATATCGAACCCGTCCGGCTGCTGCTCGGAACCGACAACAAAGCCAATCATCACACCGTTTGGATTTTGCGGGGAAAGATAATTCACGCTGACGCATGCGTCCCAATCTTTTGCATACCGGTCAATTGCAATCTTGGTGTCCAGCACCATAAAATCGCCCATGATTTTATCGACGTTCGGCTCATCGCCATTGCTGTCCGCATAGCCGATTTTGCCGCACCATGTGGTGCTCGGCCATTCTACCAAATCAACCGCAATGCCGTTGTAGTCAAACGTTTTGATGATTTTCTCCTGCTGCTCCTGCGCCTGCTCCACCATGCCAACAATTTCCGGGGCTTTCGGGTCATAGCTTTCCGGCTCTTCCCAGCGTTCCAACAGATCTTTAACAATTACCTGTATTTGCTTTTCTGTTTCGATGGCTTTTTCAAGCATGGCAACAAGATTATGGCGTACCTCTCCGCTCCAAGCCACCGCGCCATTTTCGCCCGCTGCCCAAGCCACGTTGAGCATCTCATATGGCGTTACAGCCAGAATATCATCTGCGATGGATTGATAGGCCCCGGCAATCTCCATCAGTTTTTGCTGCTTCATACCGCCAAGCAATGCCGAAGCATCGCGAAGATATACATATGCGCTGCGACGTGCGTCTGCCAGACAGCCAATATGATAATGCATACAGCCGCAGTCTGCTTTCCAGGCCTCGTCGCTGTTTTGAAGTTTTTCGATCAGCAGGCGGTAGGCCGCTTCGCCAAAGCGATTGTCAGCGCGAGGGGTATGGTTCCAATATGCAATGCAAATCTCCAGTGATTTCTTCAGCAAGGCGAGAGGATCGCCTTTTTCACAGGGCTTGTCAAAAAATCGCATAAACCCCTCAGGATACACGCCGGGATAGTTTACGGCGCGCAAATACTCGCCCGGCATATCCGGCAGCGGTTGTCGGCTGAGAGGGGTTTGCGTATGAAAATAGCTCCTGCCGAAGAAAGCGGTTTTATCGTAGCCGGTGAGAATCTCCCACTCCGGGTCTGCGAACAGACCCATGCCCAGCACTGGCCTGCCTGTATCAAGATTTCCTCTGGCGCGCTTGCCGCGCTTACGTTCACCCTCAATTGCGTACATTTCATAGCCGATGGCTGCGCTAATCTGATCGTCCCAAACATCGCCGTTTTGAGGAATTTCGGAACTCGGGTCTAGGTTTACTTTTATGCCAATGCGGTAACACAGCCCCGAAACGCCCATGAGGGTTTCGTAGCTGACCGGCGCACCCAGCACTTCCGTTACGGCGGCGATGCAGCCGCAGTAGGTGTTGTCCTGCCATTTTCCCCATCCCAGCATGGGCGCATCGTCGATGTAGCTACCGCCGTTGGCGGTTTTGACAACGTAGGGTTTTCGCGGTTCCACGTTACCCTGCACCTGCTCCACCATGCCCACAATCTCCGGCACTTTCGGGTCATAGCTTTCGGGTTGGTGGGCGGGTTTTCTGTTCGGTAGTGCCATAATTTTGCTCCTTTTTCCTTTAAGATAACCCAATTATATCACATCTGCCGAGGCGTTGTCTTTTCACACAGTTCCAAATTTTCATTATTTTGCGACAATTTCACCGAACAATACAATTTCATGCCCAAGTTTTTGAACCCGGCGTGCGCGTCGTATACCGCAAAGCAATCTTCACGCTGAGCAGCCATGTTGTTGCCTGCCGCGAAGGCGAGTAAGCGCTCGCACAGGGCGTGGTAGTCGCCCATCACTGGGCTGTGCAGCACAAGATAATGCCCCGGCGGCAGCGTGAGCGTGTGCTCCTCATTAGGCTCACCCACTCGCACCCCACAAGTGCAGCCATGTGCGTTGTGCTGCACATAGAACTCCCTTGCATGCTGCGCCGCCTGCGGATAATTCGCCATCACGTCGCGGGCAGCGGCTTTTTCGGTCTTTGCAGAAGCGACAACAAAATGCAGCGCGGGGTTTTGTTCAAGCGTGATGTTGGCGCAATCGGCACGCCTTTGGATGGGCAGAAACAGCCGCAGCTTCACCGGTCGGCCGTTTTTCATGATGTATTCTTCAAAGTAGGGCTGCTCGGTGCGCTCGAACATGCTGCCCGCCAACCATGCTAGGTACAGGTAATCCCACGCGGCGTTGATCTTTGCTTCTTCATTTGGCGCAGTGGTGGTTGCGAACAGCGCAGAAATCACCGGGTGGTCTGCTTGGTCTGATTCGATGTACAGTTCATAGCAAGACTCCGCGCCAAGTTGCTTGCCGCTGCGGCCAAACACTCTGCCGTTGTAGCCGGGGCGCTGTGCAAACAACCATTCGAGGGCGCGGTCTTCAATGCCTATGTATTTGGGGTCGTAATAGCGCAGGCATTGTGTTGCGGGGATGTGTTCCGGCTTGACTGAAACCGGGAATAACGCTTGCCCTGCAAACGGCGGGAAGAAATAGTACGCCTCGCCGGTTTTGTATGCGGAGGGGGTCATGCCAACGGTCTGCCGCACGGCGCGGTTGAGTGCCGACTGCGACGAAAACCCGCACCGGCAGGCGATGTCTGCCAGTGAAAATTGCGATGTTTTAATCAGCGCCAGCGCGTTCGACAGCCTGCGGCGGCGAATGTATTCGCCCATTGTGTGGCCGATTACGCTGTACAGCTCGCGATATAATTGCGAACGCGAAAGCAGCCCAGCTTGCGCCAAGCGTTGCATGTTATGGTCGTCTGCGATGTTCTGTTCCAGCTTGGCAAGAAGGGGTTCAAGCAGCATGGCGGGCTCCTTATATTCGGCGTTATCCCTATTATACCGCATTTGGGGGCTGCTGGCAAGAGGGTATTTATGGCCTGCGGTGCAAAAACATGTTTTTCCCTGTTTTTGGAACAAAAATCATAAATGAGTCGCATGATGGTTTTCGGGTCGCTTTGCTGCTCATCATGACCGCTATGCGCAACCTGTCGAAACCTGCTAACCCCGCAATATAGCGATTCTTCAGTTCACATATACCAAACGAGCCACCCATAACAGGCAGCTCGCTTGGTATTAAATTTTGTCATTTAATATGGCGGAGGGCGAGGGATTCGAACCCCCGTGGGCTTGCGCCCTAACGGTTTTCAAGACCGCCCCGTTATGACCACTTCGGTAGCCCTCCGCATGATAATAGTATAACAGATTATTGGGATGTTGTCAAGTGTTTCGTGTGCAATAACCTTGGCCAAGCATAGGCAAAAAAGCCCTGCATGGCTTCGCAGTATACATTTTTTCCCAGCTGTGCAGCAAAAACATCACGGTCACGCCGGCAACCACCGCGGCATAGCGGGTGCCATGAGCAGGCAGTGCAATCCGGGTGCTGCTGTGCGCTTTGTTCGATAAACCGCAACTGCGCGCGTCGTTGATCAATATCCCGCATGTCATCCTCGCGCAAATTTCCCAGGCAATAGTCCTCATGCACGTAAAAATCGCAAGGGTACACGCTGCCGTCGGCCTCCACCACCGTTTGTAATCCACATTGCCCAGCCATGCCGCAAGCCTCGGGCGGGCGGCCATGCAGCAGGCCTAGCAGATTATCAAAATAGCGATGCGAGCGATAATTTCCACGCAATATATCATCATACCAAATATCAAACGCTGTCTTCAAATAGGCTTCGTAGTCCTTTGGCGCAAGTGCCCAAGGCTGCTTGCCACGCGGTTTTCCGTAAGGTTCAAGGCAGGGAATGTATTGTACGAAATCAACATTCAACTTGCGAAAAAACGCGTCAATTTCGGCATAGCGATGGCAGCTTTGCTTGGTGAGTACCGCCAAGATGTTCACCGCAACGTTGTTGGCCTGCAGCAATCTTAGCGCGTGGACGGTTTGGTCAAATTTGCTGCGATTGGCGTTGTGCAGTGCGCGTGGGCCATCTAGCGAAATCCCGACTAAAAACTCCTCGTTGCGCAAAAAATCGCACCAGCTTTGGTCGATGAACACGCCATTGGTTTGCAGCAAAAACGTGAGCGTGCAATTGTTTGGGTTGTTTTGCCGCGCAATATTCACCGCCTGCCGAAAGAAATCTAGACCCGCAAGCGTGGGTTCGCCACCCTGAAAAGCAATGGTACAATGCTGTGTTGCATGTGCGAGGGCTTTGCTTAGCACAGCGTGCAGGGTGTTAGGCGTCATGATTTCAAGTGTGCCATGGCCACGATAAAAACAATAGCGACAGCGCAAGTTGCAGCTGCCACCTGCGGGTTTTAGCAGCAAAAACAGGTTATCCATCATCGCTTTGCCTTTCCGCGCACCCAGCGCATGAAATCCGAAACGAGGATTCCCAGCAAGCCTAACCCAGCCGTCACCAGCCGAATTGCCACGCGAGGCACACCATTGGCCACGGCGTTATTCCACAGCGTTTGCTTGGGGAACCGCTCGTCAAGGGTTGGTGGCACTACATCGCAAGTTTCAATGAGCCAATCCAGCATTTGCTGTTGCATTTGCGCAACTTGCTCAATGTAATTTGGGTTGTTGATTTCGTTCACGCGCTCGCCCTGTTGCAGGTCGTAGAACTCATCTTGCTCTTGCAGCCGACGAATGTATTTATAGCGTTTGTTGCGCAGCATCACGGCCTTGGTGTGCTCACCGTTGTTGCGTGCCTGAATGGTCAGCCGCAGCGCATAGCGGTCAAATTCCCCCTGAATTTGCTCTACCTCGCTGCAATGTGCTTCACCGGGCAGGCGGCCACCTTCGCAGGTGACGAACTCACGGTGCGGCAAGCTTTTGTTGGCCATGGCAGGCAGCAAGCTACGCGAAAAATGGCTGCGTTGCACCTGCGCGCCGCCCAACTGCGTCACGGTTGCAAACACATCCAGCAGTTCAACCAGATTATCATTCACGCCGCTGTCTACTGCCAAGCCTTTTGGCGGTTTAATCAACAACGGCACGCGCACCAAGCATTCTGGAAAGCAATTTTGTGCTTTTTCCACCAGCCCAAAATCACCGGTGTAATCTCCGTGGTCTGAGAACACCAGCACCGCTGTGTCGTCAAAAATCCCCTCAGCCTTCAGCGCATCCAACACGCGCCCGACCAAGTCATCCACTTTCGCACACATCGCCAAATAGATCGTGCGCAGTTCGTCGAAACGCGCTTCCGCCCAGTCGCCCACGCCCAAGGTCTCACACAGAGCTTGTTCCATGGCGGGCTTGCCCTGCGTATCATCTAGTGTGGGCATACGCGGCGGCAGCTTGTTTTTATCAATGAGGTCGTAATATTTTTGCTCTACATGATAGGGCGGATGTGGATAAAACAACCCCAAGAACATGAAAAACGGCTTGTTCTTCGGCCGGTTTTTCATGCTGCGAATGGCACCTTCAACCAGAAGTTCATCCATATTCGGCTCATCGGGAATAATGCCATCCAAAAATGAATAACCAGCGCTGGGTTTGGCATGCGCAATGGGTTTGTGTGGCCGCTTCACTTTGATATATTCATCGATGAGTTGTTTGTGATACTTGGAGAATTGCCCCGCCATCAGATCGCCGCGCGTGCAGGCAATGGTGTGATAGCCCGCCTGCTTCATGTCGCCATAGAGATTTTGCTCATGCGGCTGCAACAGGTGATTCATCGTGCGGTGCCCATGCACATGGGGATATAATCCTGTGAACACGCTTGCGCGGCTGGGCACGCAAACAGGGTTTTGGCAAAATGCATGGGAAAACGACACCCCTTGCTGCGCCAGGGCATCCAGCACGGGTGTGTGTGCGGCGGCATTGCCTAGGTGAGCCAAGGCATCGGCGCGCATTTGGTCTGGGTTGATGATAATGATGTTCGGTTGCATGCAAACTCTCCATTCTTCCTGTGCTTAACACCATTTTAACACACCTGCCGCTGCATTGCAAGCTTTACATTCTCGCAAAAATCTGTTATACTAAAAGGCATGAACATAACTTTGCTTGCCATCAACACAAAATACGTGCACTCCTCGCTTGCTGTTTGGGCGGTGGCAAGCGGGATTGCCGTGCATGCCCAACAAGCGCATGCTGTTTCTGTGATAGAAGCCACCATCAACCAAGATTACGCCGAAATTGCGCAGCGCGTTATTGCACAACAGCCCGACGTTCTGGGCATTTCCGCGTATATTTGGAATGCCCACATGCTGCCACAATTGATTGCACAATTGCGCCGCCATCTGCCCAATTTGATCATCGTGCTCGGTGGCCCCGAGGTTGCTTGCAACGAGCAACATTGGCAAAACCAAGGCGCAGATCACGTGATACAAGGCCCGGGAGAACAGCAGTTTGCCGCATTGCTTGATACCCTAGAGCAAGAAAATAGTGCAACCTGTAGGGGCGGCAATTTTGCCGCCCGAAGTCCTCAAAAGTATACCGGCCCTTATAGCGACGCGTATTTCAGCGCACTTGCGGGCAGAATTGCTTACATCGAAACCTCACGCGGGTGCCCATTTCGTTGCAGCTATTGTTTGTCTGGCAATCAAAAGCTTGAGTTTGTGCCGTTAGCATTAGCAAAAGAGCAAATCACCAAGCTTACGCAGTCGGGCACGCGCACCATCAAGTTTGTGGATCGCACCTTCAACGCAAACACGCAGCGGGCTTGTGATATCTGGACGCATGTACTGAGCTTAAACAGCAACTGCTGCTTTCATTTTGAAGTCGCAGCTGATTTATTTGACGAGCAAAGTCTGGCCTTACTCGCCGCCGCTGCGCCTGCGCGCATTCAGCTGGAAATTGGGCTGCAAAGTTTTCATTCGCCCACACTCTCTGCTGTGCAACGCAAAACAAATCTCGAACAGGCCGAAAAAAATATCCGCCGCCTGGTGGCAGCGGATAATATTCACGTGCATGTAGATCTCATTGCCGGTTTGCCGCAAGAAACCCTCGCTACCTTTGAGCAGGGCTTTAATCGCGCGTACGCACTGGGTGCACACAAGCTGCAGCTTGGCTTTCTAAAGCTGTTGCATGGCAGTGAATTGCGCGATCAGGCACAGGAGCTTGGTCTGGTTTATGCCAAAGAGCCGCCCTATGAAATCGTTCGCAGCCCATGGATGAGCGAAAGCGACCTTGCGTGGCTCAAAACCGCTGAAAACGCGTTGCAGCACACCTACAATCAAAGCAGATTTTTACGCACATTGCGCTATGTGCTTGCGGTGTCGCAGCTATCACCGTTGCAATTATTCCATGGCATGGGCAGTGCTGCACCGCATCATGCCACTGCGCTTGAGCACTACGCCACGCAGTTGTATGCATATTTTCGCGCTCTGCCAAATGTGGAAGACGAGCCCCTGCGCGACCACATGCTGTGTGATATGTTAAGCATGACAAAAGGCCAAAGCATGCCAGCGTTTCTTAAATGCTATGACAAAAAACGCAAACAAGTGCTACATCATGCAAATGCAGCACTTGCGCGCAATATTTGCGCATGTGAGGTCGCCGTGCTCAGCGATGGCCGTGGTGTTTATGTGGACAGCCGAAAGCAAAATCCCATCACAGGTTTATACTTGCTTGAGTTTTGCTAATATTCATCCTGCGAATTGGCTGTTGTAAATCTCACTATACATCCCGCCGCTGTTCAGCAGTTCTTCGTGGCTGCCGGTTTCCACGATATTACCTTGATCCATCACGAGAATGATGTCAGCGTTCTTGATGGTGCTTAGCCGGTGCGCGATGATGAAACTGGTGCGGCCGCGCATCAGGTTATCCATGGCCTTCTGAATGTGTATCTCGGTGCGGGTGTCAACGCTGCTGGTAGCCTCATCAAGCAATAAGAATGTGGGGTTAGCCACAATGCAGCGTGCAATACACAGCAGCTGTTTTTCGCCCTGTGATAAATTTGCGTTTTCATCATTGAACACGGTGTCGTAGCCTTGCGGCAGCGTGCGAATGAAGTAGTCGGCTCGTGCCAGTTTGGCGGCTTTCACCACGTCAGCCTGTGACGCATCATGGCGGCCATATGCGATGTTTTCGCTGATGCTGCCGTCGAACATCCAGCTGTCTTGCAGCACCATGCCAAACAAGCTGCGCAGATACTGCCGCCCCATCTCTTTGATATCCACGCCGTCTACGCGAATTGTGCCACCGCTGATTTCATAAAAACGCATCAGCAGGTTAACGAGGGTTGTCTTTCCGGCGCCGGTTGGTCCCACAATGGCGATTTTTTGTCCGGCTTTGGCTTCAAAGTTCACGCCATTCATCAGCAATTGGTCAGTGTAGCCAAACTGCACATGTTCGAATGAAATATCGCCTTTTGGCGTTTCCAGCGTGCGTACGGCTTTCACGTCGGCCACATCTTCTTCTTCGTCCAGAATTTCAAACACGCGCTCAGTTGAAGCAATGGCAGATTGCAGGGAATTGAGCACAAAGCTTGCTTCTGTCAGCGGCTCCTGCGACATCTGCACATACTGGAAAAATGACATGATGTGGCCGATACTAAACCTGCCTTGGATAACAAACATCGCACCCAGCGCGGCAATCACCACATAACCAATTTGGTTGAACAGCCGGATGATGGGCATGATGGCAAACATGATGAATTGCGCTTTTTTGTCATCTTCATAGAGTTGGTCAATGGCTTCGTTGGCCTGTTTCGCCACGTTTTTTTCTAGGGTGAACGTTTTAATTTCCACTTGGCCGCTAAAGCTTTCTTCAATGTGGGTGTTGAAGATGCCCAACGATTTTTGCCGGTTCGTAAACAACTCTTGGCTCTTGATGCCCACGAGCATGGTAATGACGATGCCCAAGAATATCGCGCCGATGGCAATGAGTGTCAAAATCCAGTTGATGCGAAACATCAAAATCAGCGCACCAACAATCGTGATAAACGAGGTAAACAAGCGCATGATGGCATCTTTGATGATTTCATTCAAGCGTTCCAAGTCATTTGTCACACGTGAAAGGATCTCGCCTTTTTTGTGCGTGTCGTAATATTTCAGTGGTACGCGGGCCAACTTCGCACTCACTTGTTCACGCAGCCGCAACGTGAGCTTTTGTCCCACCTCTGCCATGATATATTCTTGAATGTACATAAAGATTGCGCTCACCGCATAAATTCCGCCCAGCAGCAGCACATACTCACCCAAAGACCTAAAGTTGATGCCACCACCCATCAATCCGGCAAACACGAGGTTGATGGCATTGGCAAACACCTCTGGTGCCCAAAGGGTCATCACTACGCCGGCGATGGCAAATGCAAACGCTATACTCAGTTGCCATGCCTGCGGTTTCAACGCCTTCACCAAACGCTTGAGCGTTTTGCCGCTATTTTTTGCTTTGTCGGTGTCCATTCCGCTAGCACCGCCATCCATTACGTCATACGTTTTGTTGTCTTCATTCATGTGGCAAGTTCCTCCTTGCTAAGTTGTGAGTGTGCGATTTCCTGATAGACTTCGCAGGTTTTCATCAATTTATCGTGCGTGCCGCAGCCCACAATTTCGCCTTCGTCCACAACAAGAATCTGGTCTGCATCGCGAATGGTGCTGATGCGCTGTGCGATGTTGATCACAATAGCATTTTCTGTTATTTCTTTCAATGCGTTGCGCAGTGCCGCGTCAGTCTTAAAGTCTAGGGCAGAAAAACTGTCATCGAAGACATAAATATCCGGTTTTTTCATCAGCATGCGTGCAATGGATATACGTTGCCGCTGCCCGCCTGATAAATTCTTGCCGCCTTGCGAAATCATGGCATCATAACCGCCGTCTTTTTCCATGATAAAGTCATCGGACTGCGCAATGCTGGCTGCGTGCTTCATGTCTTCGAGCGTGGCGCTTGGGTTGCCGTGGCGCAGATTATCCGCAATGGTGCCGCTGAACAAAAACGCCTTTTGTGGCACAAAGCCAATGCGGCTGCGGGTTTCCTCTTGTGTGATATCTTTGATATCCACACCGTTGAGTAGGATTTGTCCGCTGGTTGCGTCAATCAGCCGGGGAATCAGCCTTGCAATTGTGCTTTTGCCGCTGCCTGTGCCCCCGATGATTGCCGTGGTGGTGCCTTCTTTGCAGGTGAAATTTAGGTTTTTCAGCACAGCATTTTCGGCATCTTGATAGCGAAATGTTACATCCTTGAATGTAAGGCTCAACTTGGTGTGCGCTTCAATTTCGGCGTCGCCGTCTTTGATCTCTGGCTTGTAATCTGTGACTTCGCGGATGCGCTGCGCACAAACTTTGGCACGCGGAATGTAAATGACCACGAACACCATCATCACCAGATACATGAGAATATTGCCGGTATACTGCATGATAGCCGTGATATCGCCGATTTGCATGTTGCCGCCTTCAATTCGCCTGCCGCCAAACCAAACAATCGCAACCGTGGTCAGCGACATCACAAACATAATCAACGGCATCATCGCGGCAAACAGGCGATTGATTTTGATGTTCACGCGTGCAAAATCCTGAAAAGATTCGTCCATGCGCTCGGTCTCCAGCTTGGTGCGGTTGAATGCCCGCACCACACGAATGCCCGAAATGTACTGCGCAACCGAGCCGTTCATTTGGTCAAGGCCCTTTTGCACTTTTGCAAACAACGGAAAGACTTTGGTGGTTATCAAGCCAAACACCACCACCATCACAATTGAGCTAACGAGGATAATCAATGCCATGGCCGGGTCGCGGGCAAAGGCCAATATCATGCCGATGAGCACAACAAACGGCGCGGGCACCATCATCTCGAAGAACATGCCCAGCGTGCTTTGCAGTTGCTCAATGTCGTTGGTTGCGCGGGTAATTAATGAGGACGCGCTAAAGTGTTTATAGTCCTGATAGGAAAGCTGTTGCGTGTGTGCGAACAGTCGCTTGCGGGTGTTTTTTGCAAACCGTGTTGCCACTTCCGACGAAAAATATGTACTTAGCACGGAAAAAAGCCCGGTAAGGATTGCTACACTCAACATCAATGCGCCGGTGCGCAGCACATAGTTCATGTTCTGCGCCATCACACCATCGTTGATGATATCGGCCGTTAGCGTTGGCAGCAACAGCGTGCCTGCCATTTGCAGCGTGGTGAACACCAGCAGCAAAAATACGGTCATTTTGTTCAGTTTTGCTTGCTTGAATAATTGAATCACTAGTCTTTTACCTCCTTGTAAAAACATGTTCTGAAAATATCGAGATACCCACGCAGGGTGTTGAGAAATTGCTCGTAGTCATCGTGGCACTCGCTGTTGATGAGGTCATCCATGGTTACGCCAATGATGCTGATGGCTTTTTCGGCATCAATGTCATCACGAAACAAGCTTAGGTCGCAGCGTGCGCAGAACTCATCGTAGGCGGCTTGCTGCTCTTGTGCCAGCAATGTGGCTTGCACAGCGGGTGCATCGCTGCTGTGCACATATATGCCGTTGCTGAAATCATACCAATGGGGATGCTGGTCAATCAGGTCTTTTTTCAGCAGTGCTGTTTGCCAAAACATCTCCAAAATATCGGCATTGCCCTCGTTGAGCATATCGAAATAACCGCAGGTAATGAAGTCATTCACATAGCGCACCAAGAAGGCATACAGTTGTTCCTTGGACCCAAAGTAGTGATAAAGCAACCCCTTTGAGATGCCCGCATCCTTCACGATCGCGTCCGTGGAGGCTTTCTTGTAGCCATAGCGGAATTCCTTCATTGCGGCGTTGAGAATGCGGTTGCGCTTGCGTTGCTCAAGTCTCATGAATTTTTCAACATCGGCTTGTTTAACTTGTTTTTCCATGAAACGCCCTCCGATTGACTGATTTGGTCTGTCGTTGATATTATCATAACACAATTGACCAGAAAAGTCAATAGTTTTTTGAAAAAATATTTTCCTGGTCAATGGGTATGTATAAAAACACCTTGACCTTTCCCCCAAAACATGCTATACTAAATAGATAATGCAAAAGGAGTTGCCATGGAACGCGCAGAGGTCAACATCACCCCAAAACAAGTGCAACAGCAGCAGGAGTTCGCTTCGCTGCTGGCAGCTTTGCTTGTCGCCAAATATAATGAACCGCCACGAGCGCATATCCGCACATTTGGCTGCCAGGCCAACGAGGCCGATAGCCAGCGCATGGCCGGGCAATTGCTGCAATGCGGTTTTGTGCTGTGCGATAATCCTGACGACGCCCAGCTCATCCTCTTCAACACCTGTGCTGTGCGCGAGCACGCCGAAGACCGCGTGTTCGGCAACGTGGGCAGGCTAAAACAACGCCGCCAGACGGACAAGCACCTGCGTGTGGGTTTGTGCGGCTGCATGCCGCAACAAGAACATGTGGCCAAGCAACTCAAGCAAAGTTTTCCCTTTGTGGACCTTGTGTTTGGCACGCACGCCAGCCCGCGCCTGCCCGAACTGCTATACAAGCTTTACTCCACCGGCCGCCGCGTCTACGATATTTCTGCCGAGCAGAACGAAATCGTCGAGGGGCTGCCCATTGAACGCGGCAGTGGTTTTTCAGCATTTGTGCCCATTATGTTTGGCTGTGATAATTTTTGCAGTTTTTGTGTTGTTCCGTTAGTACGCGGGCGAGAGCGTAGCCGTAAGCCTGAAGCTATTCTTGCGGAAGTGCGCGGTCTGGTGCAGCAAGGCTACAAAGAAATCACCCTGCTGGGGCAAAACGTGAACTCCTACAACCAAGATGGCTATGATTTTACGCGATTGTTGCGCGAGCTGGATGCGATTCCCGGCGATTTTTGGTTGCGCTTCACCACCAGTCATCCCAAAGATTGCACCCGAGAATTGCTTGATGTGATGGCTGCAGGGCAGCATATTTGCCGACACCTGCACCTGCCTGTGCAGTGCGGCAACGATGCCATTTTGCACGCCATGAATCGTCGCTACACCGCACAGCGATACCTAGACTTAGCGCGTTATGCACAACAGGTGATGCCGGATATTTCCATCACCAGCGATATTATCGTAGGCTTTCCCGGGGAAAGCTATGAGCAGTTCTGCGACACCTTGGAGATGTTGCGGCAGGTGAAGTTCGCCTCGCTGTTCACGTTTATTTTTTCACCGCGCAAAGGCACGAAAGCCGCAGACTTGCCTGACGAAGTGCCGCGCAGTGAAAAAGTTAAGTGGTTCGAGCAACTCACTGCGTTGCAAGGTGAACTGGGTGCACAATTATGCCAATCGTTGGTGGGCTGCACCCTGCGTGTGCTGGTGGAAGGGCAGGGGAAACGCCTTGCGTTGGCAGGCCGCACAGCAGGCAACCAAATCATCGAATTTAATGGCCCAGAAGATTTAATCGGCACGTTTGTGGATGTGGAAATTACACAGGCGAACGGCTGGAAATGCGAAGGAGAAATCACATGACGAATATCGAAACCCTCACCCGTGAACTGGGCGCAGCGTTGCAGCTTGCTCCGCAATATGTGCGCTATGTAGCTGCAAACGATGCCCGCCAGGCAGACGGCGCTCTCACCGAGCAAACGCATGAACTGGAGCTGGTGCGCATGCAATACCAAAACGAAGCCCAAAAAGGCAACGCTGCCGCTCCCGAAAAAATGGAGGCCTATGCCGCGCAGTTTAAGCAGTTGCACACGACGTTGATGAGCAATGCAGTGATGTTGGAATATCAGCAAGCTACCAGCGAATTGGACGAGCTAATGCAGCGCATCACGGGTATTTTGGGTGGTTGCGCCAACGGCGAAGATCCTGCGACATTTGAGCCTCGCGCCAAAGGTGGCGGTTGTGGCGGCGGAGGTTGCGGTGGTTGTGGCGGCGGGTGCCACTGATAGTTGATAGTGTAGAGTGTAAAGTGTAGACAACTTTACATTTTACACTCTACACTTTACATTACAAAGAATTGCGAATGATGAATTACGAACAACTCACCCCCATGATGCGGCAATGGCACGACATTCGGCAACAAAATCCGGATGCGATTTTGCTATATCGTTTGGGCGACTTCTATGAGATGTTTTTCGATGATGCCATCACAGTTTCACGTGAATTGGACATCACGCTCACTGGACGCGATTGCGGCTTGTCCGAGCGTGCGCCCATGTGTGGCGTGCCGCACCATGCGGCCGAGGGTTACATCGCAAGGCTGGTGGCAAAGGGCTTTAAGCTCGCCATTTGCGAGCAAACCGAAGACCCCGCTGCCGCCAAGGGCTTGGTACGCCGAGAGGTGGTTCGCGTGATTTCGCCCGGCACGGTGATCGAAAGTGAAATGCTGGATGAAAGTCGCAATAACTACCTAGCTGCCGTGCTGCTGACACAAGATGGCGCAGGGCTATGTTTTTGTGATATTTCTACCGGCACAGCGGAAGTGACCCAACTGGGCGGCAAGCATTTGCCTGCGCAGGTGGTGAATGAACTGGCCAAGTTCATGCCCACGGAAGTATTATTATCGCCGCTTGCTGCGCAAAATAACCGCATCGCCGAGTTTTTTCGCACACGCTGCAAAGCTCTGGTTGAGTCCTATGATGAGGCTTATTTTGGCAGCGAATTAGCGCGTGATGAAGTGGCAAGCGCGACACTCACACTGCCAGACGATGAACTGGAAATGCGCGCGCTAGGGGCAGCGCTGCATTATCTTCGCCATGCGCAAAAAAGCACACGCAGCTCCATTCGCGTGGTGGAAAGCTTTAGCGAGCGTCATTATATGCAACTTGATGCGTCGTCGCGGCGTAATCTTGAGCTGTGCGAAACCCAGCGCACGCGTGACAAAAAAGGTACCCTGCTGTGGGTGCTGGATAAAAGCAAAAGTGCGATGGGCAAACGTTTGCTGCGTGCATGGCTGGAACGCCCGCTGACACACTTGGCGCGTATCACGCGGCGACAAACGGCGGTGCAGGAATTGTGCGACGAAACCAATATGCGGCTGGATATCATGGACATGCTGCAGGATATGCATGATCTGGAACGACTGATGGCACGGGTGGTGTATCAATCGGCCAATGCGCGACAGTTGCGCGCGATTTGCGCCTGCCTTGCCTTGTTGCCGGACATCAAAGCTACTCTTGCGCCTGCCAAGGGAGATTATCTGCAAAGTTTGGCGGCACAGATGGATGCCTGCCAAGACTTGCATGCACTGCTGGATCAAACCATTGTGGACGAGCCGCCCTTCACCACACGCGAAGGTGGCATGATTCGCCCGGGTTATTGCGCAGAGCTTGATGAGCTGCGTGCAGCGCAAGTCGGTGGGCAAGATGCTCTGGCGGACATTCAAACCGCTGAGCAAGAATACACCGGCATTAAGAAGCTCAAAGTGGGCTATAACCGCGTGTTTGGCTATTATATTGAAGTGGGCAACGCACACAAAAATCTGGTGCCCGACCATTACATACGCAAACAAACCCTTGCCAATTGTGAACGCTACATCACCCAGGAACTTAAAGACCTTGAAGCCAAAGTGCTGGGCGCGGGCGAGCGAGCCGCTAAATTGGAGCTGGAAATCTTCACCCAACTGCGTGAGGAGCTAGCACAAAATCATCGGCGTGTGCACCAAACGGCAGGTGCAGTTGCGGCGTTGGATGTGCTGTGCAGTTTTGCGGACTGCGCGGTGAATTATGGCTATTGCAAGCCCGAAATCACCATGCGCGATGAGTTGGATATCATCGAGGGTCGCCACCCTGTGGTGGAGCGCATGCTTGACGGCGCACAACCTTTTGTGAGCAACAACACGCAGCTGGGCGGAAGTGCCCGCTGCATGGTGATTACCGGGCCGAACATGGCGGGTAAATCAACCTTTATGCGGCAGGTGGCGTTGATTACGCTGATGGCGCAGGTGGGCAGTTTTGTGCCCGCCGAGCGTGCAACCATTGGCCTGTGCGATGCGATTTTTACCCGCGTGGGAGCTAGCGACGACCTAGCTGCCGGGCAAAGCACGTTTATGGTGGAAATGGCAGAGGTCGCAGCGATTTTGCAGCAGGCTACCGCGCAAAGCCTGATTATCTTCGACGAAATTGGGCGCGGGACTTCGACCTACGACGGCATGGCGATAGCCAGAGCTGTGCTGGAGCATACCGTGCAAAAGCAGCAATCTAAGGCGTTGTTTGCCACGCATTATCACGAGCTGACGGCGCTTGAGCAAGAGCTACTCGGTGTGCAGAACTATGCGGTGGCGGTGAAAAAACGCGGCGATGAAATCACGTTTTTGCGGCGCGTGGTGCGCGGTGCGGCCGATGGCAGCTTTGGCGTGGAAGTAGCCAAGCTCGCCGGTGTGCCGAATAGCGTGGTGAAACGAGCCAAGGTGATTCTTGCGGAGCTGGAAAACAATTCGCAATGCGCAATGCCCAATGCGCAATTATCTGCACGGCAACAAGTTGTGCAGCCAGTAGAAAATGATTTCATTGCGCATTGCGAATTACGCATTGCGAATTCTCTCGTGCAAGAACTAAAGCATGTGGACGTGGACACCCTTACGCCGATTGAAGCGCTGACAAAATTACATGAATTTGTGAAGAAAGCCCGAGGAAATTGATGCCCATCCAAGTTTTGCCCAAACACGTGGCCGACCTCATTGCTGCTGGCGAAGTGGTTGAACGTCCAGCCAGCGTGGTGAAGGAGCTGTGCGAAAACGCCCTAGACGCCGGTGCAACCAGCGTTACGGTGGAAATTCGCAGCGGCGGGGTGGAGTATATACGCGTGACGGACAATGGCGGCGGCATCTCTCGCGACGATATGCGCACGGCATTTCTCACACACGCAACGAGTAAAGTCAGCACGGCAGATGATCTCGATGGTATTCTGACGCTGGGGTTTCGTGGTGAGGCACTGCCCAGCATTGCTGCGGTGGCGCGGGTGCAAGTGCTCAGCCGCCGCGCGAGCGATGAACTCGGCCAGTGCTATGTGATTGAAGCGGGCGAAGAGGTTTCGCTTGACGATGCGGGTTGTCCGCAGGGCACGACGATCATCGTGCGGGATTTGTTCTTCAACACACCCGCGCGTGCGAAGTTTTTGAAGACCGACATGGGTGAAGGGAATCTGGTTGGCGCGGTGGTGGAAAAACTGGCGCTTGCAAGACCGGAAGTAGCCATTACATTCATTCGCCAGGGCAAGCAGAGTTTTGCCACGCCCGGCGACGGCAACCCGGCAAGCGCGGTGCGTGCGGTGCTGGGCAAGCCATTTGCCGAAAGCCTCCTGGAGGCGCGCGACAGCAATGGCGGCATTGAAATCACCGGTTTTGTGTGCAGACCAAGTGCGGTGCGTGCTAACCGCAGCCAGCAATATTTCTTTCTTAACGGGCGGTGGGTGAAAAATGGCACGCTGTCGGCAGGGCTGGAGCAAGCCTATCGCGGCAGTATCATGACTGGGCGATATCCCGCTTGTGTGTTATATATTACCATGTCACCGCAACTGGTGGATGTGAATGTGCATCCTGCGAAAACCGAAGTTCGCTTTGCGCATGAAAAGGCGATGTTTTCAGCGGTTTATCAGGCGGCAAAAGCCGCTTTGGGCAGCTCACAATGCGCAATTCACAATGCGCAATTGGATTTATCGCAACCGTCAGTGTCGCCTGTAGGGCCGGTCGCCCTCGACCGTCCGTGTTTCGATGAAAACCATGAACGTGCACAGCGAAGCGACTTGCCCACCGCAGGTGCGGATGCAAATCCGCCCGCACCCCCAATCCACCCGCCACCCATATCATATACACCGCTGCCCGAAATAAAAATCGAACCTCGGGTGGCGCGCCCGTCACCACTACAGGTTGATGCAGAGGAGGCACCAACACTGCTCACCAAGCCCAGTATTTCGTCCGTGCTTAACTACGAATTTCGCATCGCAAGCTGCGTGGAGGTGTTTGGCACGTACTTTTTGGCGCAGGTGGGCGACGAATTGCTGCTGATTGACAAACACGCCGCGCACGAGCGCATGCTATATGAACAGCTCAAAGCGCAGGCAGGGGAGATGAAGCGGCAGGTATTGCTTAGTCCGCTGCCGTTGAACTTGGGCCGTGATGAAGTGGCCGCGCTGCTGGCGCATGGAGAATTGCTGATGCAGGCAGGTTTCCTGATCGAACCGTTTGGCGAAGATGCCGCTGTGCTGCGCGAGTGCCCCATGCTGCTGTGTGGGCACGATTTGCACGCGCAAGTGAGCGAAATGGCAGGGTATTTACTGGCTGCAAGGCAGGATCTGACCACTGAAGCACTTGACTGGATTTTTCACAGCGCGGCCTGCCGTGCAGCGGTGAAGGCGAATGATCCCACCACGCAGGTGGAGCGTGAGCATTTTGTGCAGCAGTTGCTAGCCATGCCGAATATTCGCCACTGCCCGCACGGGCGACCCGTGATGGTGACGATGACGCGGCGCGAGGTGGAGAAAATGTTCGGTAGGGTTTGAGGATTTGTGCTCCGTACCTCACCCTAAAGGACTTGCTTTTTCAACTGACATCAATTATCCACCGCGAAGCGGCTAAAGTTTTTTGTGCACCTTTTTTTCAAAAAAGGTGCGAGAAAGGATTCGCATGTCCATTTCCTTGCTTGTGGTTTGCGGCCCAACCGCTAGCGGCAAGACTTCACTTGCGATTGAACTGTGTGAACAGCACGGCGGCGAAGTTGTTTCGGCCGACAGCATGCAGGTTTATCGCGGCATGGACATTGCTACGGCAAAGCCCAGTGCTCGGCAGCTCGCTCGCGTGCCGCATCACCTGATTAGCGTGATTGAACCAAGTGAACGTTTTAGCGTGGAGCAATATTGCAAGTTAGCACATGCGGCCATTGCAGACATACACAGCCGCGGCAAATTGCCGGTGCTGTGCGGCGGCACGGGGTTATATATTCGTGCGGTGATGGAGAATTGGCAGCTGACGGAAGGCGAAATTAAGCATGAAACTGAGGGCACATGGCACCAGCTGCATGAGGTAGACCCTGCGGCGGCTTTAAACATTCACCCGAACGACAGCAAGCGAATCAACCATGCGCTTGCGCTTTTTCACAGCACCGGGGTGACGTTGACGGCACAAAATGAGCAATCGCACCGCTTGGGCACACCTTATGATGCACAGATGATTTATCTGGTTGCGCGTGACCGACAGGTGTTGTATGATCGCATTAACGCGCGGGTGGATGAGATGCTAGCACAAGGGCTGGTGGAGGAAGCCCAAGCGATGCCGCAGGGAACCGCTGCACAGGCCATTGGGCACAAAGAATTGCAACCGTATTTACGGGGTGAAAGCTCTCTTGAGGCTTGTGTGGAGAATCTTAAACGCGAAACGCGGCGTTATGCCAAGCGGCAGATTACCTATTTTGGCAGGATGGCCAGAGAGAGAAGCGAGCGGTGTGAGACGTGGGAGATTAGTTAACCCCCCACCGTCACGCTAACGCGTGCACCTCCCCAAGGGGGAGGCCTTGGCAACACCTTAAGATATTCACCAAGTATCTCCTCATTTGCTTTTGTTAAATGTCCACCGCGAAGCGGCAAAAGTTTTTTGGTTCTTTTTTTCAAAAAAGAACAAGAAAGGACACCATGAACAACGTTATCGTCATCGGCGCAGGGCCGGCAGGATTGATGGCCGCGGCAACGGCGGCGCGTGCAGGTGCGCAAGTCACGCTGATGGAGCGCAACGAAAAGCTTGCGCTTAAGCTGCGCATTACCGGCAAGGGCCGCTGCAATATCACGAATAATACCACTGCGCTTGAGCAGCTGATTGCCAATGTGCCGATGAATGGCCGCTTTTTGTTCAGCGCGTTTAGCCGCTGGATGCCTGCCGATACTATTGAGTTGCTTGAGCAGCTTGGTGTGTCCTGCAAGGTTGAGCGCGGTGGCCGCGTGTTTCCCGCAAGCGACAACGCCCATGACGTTGCTGATGCACTGGTGAAATATGCGAGAGATAGTGGTGTAAAGTTTGTGCACGAAAGAGTAACTTCTCTCGAACAATTGCGAATTACGAATTGCGAATTACGCATTATTGTGGCGACAGGTGGCATGAGTTATCCAAAAACCGGCAGCACGGGTGATGGTTATGCACTTGCACAGCAGGCGGGGCATACTATTGTTACGCCCAAACCGTCATTGGTGCCGCTGGAGTGCCATGAGGGGTTTTGCAGCCGCCTGAGCGGTCTTGCGTTGCGCAACACTGGCCTGCAAGTGTGGGATAACCACCACTGCCGCAGCATATACGAAGACCAGGGCGAGCTGTTGTTCACGCACTTTGGCGTGAGCGGACCCATGGCGCTCAGTGCAAGCTCGCACATGAGAGAAATGCAGCCTGATCGCTACCAGCTTTGGCTTGATCTAAAGCCCGGGTTATCGCACGAAAAGCTTGACACGCGCATTTTACGTGATTTTGCCGAGCAGCCCAACAAGAATTTTATCAATGCGCTCAATGCCTTGCTGCCGAAGAGCTTAGTACCTGTGATTGTGCAGCACAGTGGCATTGCGCCGGGCACGAAAGTCAATCAAGTGACGCGTGAACAACGTGGCGTGCTGGTGAACTTGCTGAAGCAATTTACGCTGACGGTGACAGCGTTTCGTCCGCTAGACGAGGCGATCATCACCAGCGGCGGCGTGAATGTAACGGAAATTCACCCCGGCACGATGCAGTCTAAGCTCAACCCTAACCTATATTTTGCTGGTGAAGTGATTGACGTGGATGCCTACACGGGTGGATATAATTTGCAAATTGCGTTTGCTACGGGCGTGTTGGCAGGGGAGAATGTAATTCGTAATTCATAATTCGTAATGCGTAATTGTCGCTTCGCGAAAACCACCCCGGCACTGCGGTGCCACCCCTCCACGGAGGGGAATGGGGCTTGTTTCTTATGCTCTCGTTAAAAAATTCACCGCGAAGCGACTAAAGTTTTTTGGTTCTTTTTTTCAAAAAAGAACAAGAAAAGGAGGCATACCATGCAAATAGCCATTGATGGGCCGAGCGGTGCAGGCAAAAGCACCATTGCACAGGCGGCGGCGCGGCAGCTGGGCTGGGCGTATATCGACACTGGGGCGCTCTATCGTGCCATTGGTTTGGCGGTGATGCGTGCAGGAGTTGATACAAAAAATGAAGCTGCGGTGGCGGCTTGTTTGCCTGAACTTACGCTGGACGTGCGGTATCACAATGGTGAACAACAGGTATATCTCGCAGGTGAAAATGTGAGCGAGGCGATCCGCACGCCGGAGGCTTCGCTTGCGGCGAGTGATGTGGGCAAAGTGCCCGCCGTGCGAGACTTTTTGCTGCAATTGCAGCGCGATTTAGCTGCTGCACAGCCGAGCATATTGGACGGACGCGACATTGGCACGGTAGTGCTGCCCAACGCGTCGGTGAAGATTTATCTGACAGCCACAGCGGAAATGCGCGCGCAACGCCGACGCAATCAACTGCTGGAAAAAGGCATTGACGAGCCCCTTGAGAAAGTTCTACAGGAAGTGAACGCCCGTGACCATCAAGACATGAACCGCGCCATTGCGCCTCTGCGTCAGGCCGATGACGCCATTGTGCTGGATACGACCCATCAAAGCCTTGACGAGAGCATACAAAGTGTTGTGCAGATAATAATGCTTAATTCTTAATGCGTAATGCTGAATGAATGGTAATGTCATTGTTCGACTCATTTAGCATTAAGCATCAAGCATTTAGAATTGGAGATTGCTATGTATAATTTCAATCGCATCAAACCTTATGTCTTTTATCGTGTGATGAAACACCCACTGTCAGGGCTGATTCGCCTGCTGTTTAAGCTGGAGGTGCATGGCCGCGAAAACCTGCCTGCCAAGGCGGATGGGGTGATTATTGCCTGCAATCATCGGCATGCTGCTGATCCGGGCTTTTTGGTAGCGGCAACGGGGTTGTGCTGGCGTTTCATGGCCAAACAGGAGCTTTTTCGCAGCGGAGCATCGCGCTGGGCTTGCACGCATTTTAATGCGTTTCCGGTGCGGCGCCGTGTGGTGGTAGACCGCCAGGCGATTGATTTCGCTGTCGATGTGCTACAAGATGGTCGTGCTGGTTTGGGGATTTTCCCCGAGGGCACGCGCTCGGATGATGGCAAGCTGCTGCCCGGTAAACACGGTGCTGCGGTGTTGGCGCGCAAAACGCACTCGGACGTTCTACCGTGTTCGCTATATTGGGAGGGCAAGCTCGGGCGTGGCACACGGGTGACGGTGCGCATTGGTCAGGTGATTCCTTTTGCGCAGCTTGGCATGGAGCAAAGCCCAAACAAGCGTGAAAACGCTGCTGCCACGGCGAAAATCATGGCTGCGATTGGTGAACTGCGCGCGCAGGGGCATGGATAATCGCTAACCATGAAAAAATAAGGAGAGATTATGTTTACATCCGATTGTTTGAATATTAACAAAAAAGGGCATCTCACCATCGGTGGGATGGATAGCCTTGACTTGGCCGCGCAGCATGGCACGCCTGTGCTGGTGATGGATGAGGCGCAAATTCGCGAGAACTGCCGTGCCTACACAAGTTCCATTGCGCGGTATTATAACGGCCACGGCATGGCACTGTATGCCAGCAAGGCTTTTAGCTGCAAGGAAATCTGCCGCATTGCCAAGGATGAAGGCCTTGGGCTTGATGTGGTGTCGGCAGGGGAGCTTTACACCGCATTGCAGGCGGATTTTCCCGTCGAGCACATTTATTTTCATGGCAACAACAAGTCAAAAGCAGAACTGGAAATGGCGCTTGATGCAGGCGTTGGCTACATAGTCATCGATAATATGCAGGAGATTGCGCTGCTTAACAGCATGGGCAAGCGTGTGCAGGTACTTTTGCGCATTAAGCCGGGGGTAGAAGCGCACACACATGAGTTCATTCGCACCGGGCAAATTGACTCGAAGTTTGGCTTTGCCCTTGAAACTGGCGAGGCCATGGCTGCTGCACGCGCGGTTGCACAAACACAGCATCTTCAGCTGGTGGGCATTCACTGCCACATTGGTTCGCAGATTTTTGATGTGGCCCCCTTTGAACTAGCGGCGGAAATTCTGCTGGGCTTTTTGGCAAAAGTGAAGGCCGAACTGGGTATTGAGATGAGCCAGCTGAATCTGGGCGGCGGCATTGGCATTAAATATCTGCCCAACGACAACGCGCCGAGCTACACAGTATATTTCGAGCATGTGGCACGGGTGATTGAACAACAATGCGCAGCACTCGGCTTGCAGAAACCCTTTCTGCTGCTGGAGCCCGGGCGGTCGATACCAGGGCCGGCGGGCATTACGCTGTATACGGTGGGTAATGTCAAGGAAATCCCCGGTGTGCGTACTTATGTGAGTGTGGACGGTGGCATGGGTGACAACCCGCGCTATATGATGTATGGCGCGCAATATACTATGCTCAACGCGGCCAAGGCAGGGGAGTCTGCGACTGAAACATACACCATTGCAGGGCGCTATTGCGAAAGCGGCGACCTGCTTGCTGAGCATACCCTTGTGCAGCCGTTGCAGCCCGGTGATGTGCTTGCAGTGCTGAGCACGGGGGCGTATAACTATGCCATGGCGAGCAATTATAATCGCGTGCCAAAACCGCCTGTTGTGATGGTGCGTGATGGCGAGAGCCGTGTGATCATACGTGGTGAAACAATTGAGGATATGGCGAGGTTGGATGTGTGATGAAGAAGCACATTTGGTTAAGTGCAGACAGTCCTGCGTCAATTTATTTGGTGCCTGATGTTGTGGCGAAAAATTTGCGCGTTTACATCGATGATTTCTACAAGTGGATGGAAACCAGTGCCACTGCTGCAAAACACAGAATGCCTACTGGTTTTGGCGGAATTGGTTTATGCTTTAACGACTGTGATTTTATTGCTTATTTGAACGACGTTGTTTTTACGGACAGGCCGTGCAAATTGGTTGACCGAGATGGTGACAACGAAAAATATCCGCGTGATATGCCAGGGTTTAATTTTTAAGAGCGTTTTTCTACAAAATAAATCATAACGGAGGATACCCCCTATGCAATTCAAATTCGTACACAACAACATCAACGTGCGTGACCTAGACAAGAGCTTGGCGTTTTATGCCGAAGCGCTCGGTCTTGCGCCGGTGCGTGAAAAAACAGCCGCCGATGGCAGCTTTAAGCTCGTTTATCTGGGTGATGGCACCGGTGGGCATCTGCTGGAGCTGACCTGGCTGCGCGACTGGGAGCGGGCGTATAATCTGGGCGACAACGAATTTCATCTTGCGTTTGAGACCGAGGATTTCGCCGCTGCCCTTGAAAAACACAAGGCCATGGGCGTGGTTTGCTACGAAAACCCGGGCATGGGTATCTATTTCATTGCGGACCCGGATGGCTATTGGCTGGAAGTGCTGCCGAAGAAGTGATGCAACTGGAGCCAAAAAGGAGGTAGGTCATATGATCTATATGTTCAGACGCACTAAATTTATGTATTTGGGGTTGGCGTTATTAGCTGCTCTTGTGTTAATAACGCTTGTCTTAGCGATTGAAGCGGTACATCCTTTGCTGGCATTTTTTGTTTGGATAGTTTTGAGTCTTGTTTCCGCAGCCATTGCAGGGAGATATGCGGGAAAGCTTCACAATGAAATTGTTGATATATTATCGCAGAAATGTGCCCCGCATGGTTATATTGAAAAATATGAGGAAATCCTAACCAGAAAAATTGGAAATATAAGAACTAATGTGTTGTTGGGTGTAAGCACGGGCTATTTTGCAAGCGGAGAAATCCAAAAAGCAAAGCATGCTTTAGATAGTATTCAGAATTTTTCAAATAACAGTGCAGGGATTATAAATCAAGTAACTTACTATAACAATTTATGCTCGTATTATTTAAATACTGACGATATTGCAAATGCAGAAATCATGCATAGCAATATGCTTGAGGTGCTGAAAAGCGAAAAATTTCCGAAGCAACAGTATGATGGGAGCTATAATTTTTACACAGAGAAGCAATTTTTAATTAATATTGCAAAAGGAGATTATGCCGGTGCTGAAGAATGGTTTTTAATCCAATTCAATCGAGAAAAAAGCTTGTTCGGCAAAGTTGTTTCTCAGTATCGTCTCGGCCAAATCTATTTGCATGGTGAACGTTATGAAGAAGCAGAGAAAGCGTTTAATTATGTGATAGATAACGGAAACACAACCTATTATGTTGTGAAATCTCGTGAGTTTTTGAAACAGTGCAATGAAGAAGTTTAACCGACAGTGAGGGAATCTCTGCCTGTGCGCGACAAAAGGGTAAACATACTCGGAGGATTTTGCGATGAAAAAGATTGCTCGGTTGTTGGCGATGATATTGGCATTGGTGATGCTGGTGGGGTGCGCAAGCTTGCTGCCGCACACGCGTGTAATTGAAGCTCCCGCCTCGCCCACACGCGGCGAAACCAACGCGACTGGCCCCTTTGCGATTCACGCGGGGGGCGGCAACGGCTTTGATTTTAGCTTTACGCTGCGCAACGACAGCGATGAGATTTTCTTCTACAGCGATGCCTATCGGCTCTATGTTTATGCCGACACGTGGCTGTTACATCACGAGCACACCGGCATAGGCGCGGAGTATTATCTGCGGCCCGGTTTGGCGCGCAACATTTTTGTGCCATGGCATGGGCGCGGCGGTGGGCAGCAGATTGAGCCGGGGAATTATCGGTTGGTGTTTGAAACCATCGAAATTGAGTTTGAGCAACTGCACTGGAGTGACGAAGCTGGTTTGACCGTGCAGTGGGCGGCCCAGCGTCAGGATCGCATTGACTTCATCACCTCGGGGCAGCCTGCGTCGGGTGCTGCGGTGAGCAATATTTCCGCCATGTCCACGGGCATGGAATTCACGCTGCGCAATGACTCACCCACAGGTTTTTTCTATGGTTATGGCTATGACATGGCGCGCTATGAAGATGGCCGCTGGGTGGCTGTGCCGATTGTGGGCGAGCCAGTTTGGCGTTCGCTGGGCTTTACGTTGCAGGTGGGTGAAACGCGGGATTATACAGAAAACTGGACGCACTTGTTTGGCGAATTGCCAGCGGGGCGTTATATGTTCATTCGTGAGATGTCGCTGACGGATGAATCGTTTGTGGAAACGCGCAACGATGGCATGGAGCAATGGAGCGACATTCACCACCGCTATCCCACGCAAGTGTATTTGATGATTGAGTTTGAGCTGGAATAATATAGAAAGACAGCACCCGATTGGGGTGCTGTTTGTTTTGATGCGTACACGACCTCGCGTGTAGGGGCACGGCGTATGCCGTCATGACCGAAGGGAAGCGTTAGCCGCCCATGGATTTTGATGGCGGAATAAAGAAAATCGGGCGGCAGGTTGCCGCCCCGACATGTCGCTCCGCGAACCTTCTTCAGTCACCCGAGGTGACAGCTCCTTCCCCAGGAAGGAGCTTGGGGGACTAAGCGATTAACGACAGCGGAGCTTTCGGCTGCAAGCCCCAGCTCCTCTCCTTTGGAGGGAGCTCCCGCCGCAGCGGGTGAGGGAGGGAGAGGGGCATGGCAAACGCTGTAAGTAGGGGCGGCTATTAACCGCCCGTTATTTTTTATGGCGGGCAAAATAAAATTGGGCGGCAGATTGCCGCCCCTACACGCGCAGGTGGCTATACCTCAAACGCCGCAAATTCATCTTCCAAGCTGTCGTTTTGGTCAGTTTGTGCAAATGTGAAGCCACCAGCGGCCAGAATATCGCCCACGCGTGCGCCGGGGCTTTGGTAAGTGAGGTTGAGCAGCTCAATGAAGTCACGGATAATCTCACGCGGGGTGATGTGCTGCGCGGCACCCATGCGATCGAACTCGATCTTGAGGAATTGTGCGATTTCCTCGGGAGTGGTGGTGGCGGGATAGTCGTAAAGCTGCGCATGCAGTGCGGCAAGTTTTTCGCACAACACAAGCAGTTCTTCATCGCGCAGTGACGCAAGGCGAATGACTGGGGCGAGTAAATCACGCACGCCGGTGCTGGCAAAACGACCCTCCGCCAGCCGCGAGCGCAGGGCATCGTAGCTGAACAGACCTTTGTCGCTGTCCTCCAAGGCTTGTGGAGTGACGCCCATGATGAAGCCGATGTGCTGTGCCTTGCCCTGCAAGGTGTCGTTATACATGCTGAGCAGTTTTTCGTAGTTATATTGCCGCGTGGCACGGTGGGGGATGCGATATAGGTTGACCAGTTCGTCGATCATCACCAACATGCCAGCATAACCCGCCTGCACAGCAAAGCCCGCCAGCAGCTTGAGGAAGTCATACCAGTTGTCGTCATTGACGATGAGGTTGATGCCGATGGCCTGTTTGGCGGCGGTTTTGGTGGTATATTCTCCGCGCAGCCAGCGCAGCACGCGAGCTTTGGTGTCGTCGTCACCCTCATGAAACGCTTTCCAATATTTTTGCAGTGCCACGCTAAAATCAAAACCGTGCACTTGCTCTTGCATGGCCTGCAGCGTGGCGGGTAGTTGCTCTTTTTGCACTGCCGCCGCCCAACGATCCAGCAGCAATTGCAGTGCGCTGCCGTCGGGCTTGGTGCGTGTGCTGAGGTTGCGCACCAGCTCTTGATAGGTGGCTGCGCCTTGCCCGCGGCTGCCGCAAAAACGACGTTGCGGAGTGAGGTCGCAATCCAGCACGATGAAGCCTTTCTCCATCACATGGTTGCGCATGGTTTGCAGCAAAAAGCTCTTGCCTGCGCCATATTTGCCCACCAAAAAACGAAAGGCCGCGCCGCCCTCGGCAATTTGCTGCACGTCACGCAGCAGCGCATGAATTTCCGCTTGCCGTCCCACAGTGATGTATTCCAATCCAACGCGCGGCACAACGCCGCCGCCCAGCGAACTGAGCACCGCAGCGGCGATTCTGGTGGGGGCTTTGCGGGTCATAATGTGCCTTCTTTCCATGCGTCGATGTATTCTTGAATAATTTGCCCATGCTCAATCAAATTATCGCCAATGATCTGCCAGGCGATTTCATTGATGGCGTCGATGTCTAGTTCGCTGGCGCTGTTGCCCGCTAATAGGGCGTTGACGGTGGCAACTTGCGCGGGGGATAGGGTGGTGTGAAGGGCACTTCCCTTGTCGCCTATGCTGACATCCCCCTCAATGAGGGGGGATGCCGCGTTAGCGGCAGGAGGAAGTTCATCCACCAGCAGCAATTCTGTCATTTCATCGGCTTGGCTGCGGATATCATCCAGCTGGCTGAAGTTGATTTCCACGGGCTTGCGCGGCTCGGGCGCAGGCGGGGCAGGGGGCAGAACCGGCAGTGGTTTAACGCGCTCGGGCAGTTGTGCGGCAACGCCGCGTGCACGCAGCAAATTAATCAGTCGCCGTGCAATGCTGCGGTCGTGCGGGCCGTAAAGTTGCAAAAAGTCGCGTAGGCTTTCAATATCTTGCTGCATATGCAGGTGTGTGATGTGCAACAGTGCAAGCTCGAATGGTACACGGTGCACGTTGCCTGCTTGCAGTTGCGCTTGCCAGGCGAGATATGCCCGCAATTGCGGCAGCGCGCAGGAGCAAAACGGCTGCTGTTGTTGCAGCTTGCGCAGGCTGAGGTAAGGCTCTTGTTGCAGCTGTTGTGCAACTTCTTGCGCAAGGGGAGACTGCGTGTGGCCTTGCAGCACTTGTGTGATGATGTCACGCGTGCGTGGGTCGTGCGCGAAATCGCGTGCTTGCGGCGAGTGCGTGAGCCATTTTTCACCGTGCTGATGAATGTCACGCGGGGGGACGGTGCCGACGAGCTCGCACTGTGCACACTGCACCGCGTGCGCCAGCCAGCCCGCCGCGTGAATGCTTTGGTGCGAATTGGATGGCTCGAAGATGCTGGCAGGCAGGTTATGCCAGGCCAACAAGGGCGCGAGGTTTTGCTCAAGGGTTGAGCGCAAGTCGCCATTCATATGATGCACCTCTTGTGGAAAATGCGTAATTTGTAATTGGTAATGCGCGAGCCTTTAGTAAACCCCCACCTGCACGCCTGCGACGTGCTTTCCTCCCCCAATGACCCACCCCACAAATGCAAGCATTTGCGGGGACCCCGAGGGGGGAGGCCTTGGCAACACCTGCTCATTTTCATAAGAATCCACCGCGAAGTTGGGAGCTTTTTTGCTCCGCACCCCCTGTCGCTGCGGCGACATCCCCCTCTAAAGAGTGGGACTGGGGCTTGCTGCTTATACTTGCATAAATAGTCCACCGCGAAGCGGCTAAAGTTTTTTGGTTCTTTTTTTCAAAAAAGAACAGGCACTCCCGCGCTAAGCTTTCACCCAGGCGTTGTGCAGGCGCTCGTGGTTGAGGGTGCTAGCGGGGCCGTGGCCGGGCAGCACGACGCAGTCGCCATTAATGGCAGCATAAAGCCCGCGGATGGTTGCTTGCAGGGTATCCCAGCAGCCGCCGGGCAAGTCTGCGCGACCGACTTCTTCGCGGAAGAGGGTGTCGCCAGTGTACAATAACTTGTCAGCAGCGCTGAAATAGCACATCCCACCCGGCGTGTGCCCAGGGGTGGCAAACACGCGAAGCACGCTTTCGCCCAGCTTGATTTCCTCGCCGCCGTGCAGTTGAATATCGGGTTCGGTTGGGGTTTGCAGGCGGGGCACACCAGCGATGGTGTCCAGTTCGCCGCGCAGGTAGCCTGCGTCTGCTGCACCGATGGCAACTTGTGCGACGGGGTAGGCTGCTTTTGCGGTAGCAACGCCCTGAATGTGATCAAAATGCCCATGTGTGAGCAGAATAAAATGCAGGTCGCCACCTGCTGCATCAATGGCTTGGCGCAGGCTTTTGGTGAAGCCGCCGCAATCAATGAGTGCGAGCGCGCCGGTGGCATTATCTTTCACAACATAGCTATTGCTTTCGAGCATGCCAACGGGGATAACGGTGTAATTGAGCATAGTGCACCTCCATTTTATTGCTCCGCGAGCCTTCCTCTACTTTTGCCACGCGAAGGCTTGCTTTTTCAACTACATAAATAGTTCAACGCGAAGCGGCTAAAGTTCTTTTGGTTACTTTTCTTTCAAGAAAAGTAACTCACGCCCAAATATCAGTGTCCATAATGATGGTGACGGGGCCGTCGTTGAGCAATTTCACGTGCATGTGTGCGCCGAATTCGCCGGTTTGCACGTTGGTCACGCCTTCTTTTTTCAGGCAGTTGCAAAAATAATCGACCAAGTCTTGCGCCACGGCAGGTGGTGCGGCAGAGGTAAACGCCGGGCGGTTGCCCTTGCGGATATCCGCACACAGGGTGAACTGCGACACAACCAGCACATTGCCGCTGATGTCGAGCACAGATAGATTCATTTTGCCCGCGTTGTCGGTAAACACGCGCAGTTTGGCGATTTTAGCTGCAAGCAGTTCGGCTTGGGCAGGGGTGTCGCCTTGGGCTGCGCCCAGCAAAACCAGCAGGCCGCCTGTGATTTCGCCAACGGTTTGATTTTCTACGGTGACGCTGGCGTGGGATACACGCTGTACGACTGCTTTCATGGCAACAACCTCCATAGCATAAACGCAATAGCAGCTTGCACCAGAATAATCGCAGGGATGCCCACCATGAACTTGGCGTGACGGGTTTTGTGGCGAATGATACACATGGTGATGAGCATAGCAACGCTGCCGCCCAGTGCGGCAATCAGCAGAAGAGTGCGTTCGGGCACGCGGCGTTTGTTGCGGCGTGCGGCGCGTTTGTCATGCATGGTGATGACCACGGCGACGAGACTAATGGTGGCCAAATAAATAAGTAAATAAATCATCCTTTTATTATACAGGAAAAAGGTGGGTTTGTCAAGCTTGACAAAGCAAAGCGCAAGTGGTATACTGGAAATAACAATTTAAAGGAGAAATGATATGAAAAACAAGTTGCCATTCACTGTGCCGTTCAGCGGCATGGACGCTGCCATGACCTTCGTCAATAGCTTTGCCTCGGCGTATATGTTCCTAGAGCGCAAGCCGCAGCTCGCCTGCCGAACCCAAAGCTGCGATTCCTGCTTGAAATGCTTTAGCGAAGGGCAGGCGTTCTTTCTATTCGACACCATGTGCGGACGCTCGGCTCTGCGCCGTCGCTACGATGGCCAGCCCACCGATATGCACAACATGATCAACGAGTCGACAGATTTCCCCGATGGTGGAACAGAAAACAACATTGAGTTTCTTTTTGGCTTTGCGGGTTATGATTATCGCAACGTGACGGAGAATTTTCTGGCCGAGATCGCCGCTTCCATCGACGCTAGCAAGCCTGTGTTGGCCAAGGCAAAGGGCAAGTTCCGCGTGATTATTGGCTATGATGCCAAAAAGTTGCTGGAGCCAAACTATAAACATGCAGGTGACCCACCCAAAAAGCCGCTGAAACTTGATGAAATTGACGCACTATATCTTTTTGGCGAAAAAATTGCGCCGCGCTACACCGTGAAAGACGGCCTTGCGCGCATTGTGCAGGTGATGGAATATAACGCCCGCGAAAAGCTGTGGGATGGTTATATCGAAAAAATGGGCAAACACCATGAAGATGCACTGATCGATGTTAGTATTGACGAGAAAAAGACTCGCATGAAAAGCGTTGAACAGGGCATGTGGGCAACGTTCAATAGCCACAATTTTACAGCAGGGTTTAACTCGCCGCAATGCAAGCACTTAGCACCGTGCCAGCAAATCGGCGCGATTTACGATCACACGCACGACCTTTGCTGGGCATTGATTGGCTTTGAAGAATGTGCGCAATGGGATGGGCATGCAGCCTATCACTTTGGTACAATGGTGGAGCTAGTTTTGCAGCAGATTAAGCGCAACGATGAACTGGTGTTGGCTGCGGTGAAACAGGCGTTGGGACAACACTGCGCATAAAATGACATGACTTTTTCGCCGCCATGGTGTAAAATAAACCCCACAGGGGAGGGGAATTGCCTTGCATTGGATTGAAAGCATTACGAAAGCGGTGCACTTTGTTGAAAACAACCTCACGCAGGACGTCGGCGTGGAGGACGTGGCAGACGAGGTGTTTGCTTCGGTTGCGCATTTTCAGCGGATTTTTCATCTTGTGACGGGTTACACGCTGGGCGACTACTTGCGCAATCGGCGGTTGAGCGAAGCCGCGCGGGATATTCTGCACGAGCAAAAGCTCATTGATGTTGCGTTCAAGTATCAGTATGACACGCAGGAGGGTTTTTCCAAGGCCTTCACGCGATTTCATGGGGTTACGCCAACGCAGCTGCGCAATGACCGAAACGGTGCGAAGTATTTTCATCCCTTGAAAATCAATGTTACGATTCAAGGAGGATTCAACATGGCGCGCAAACTGATTGACCACTTACCCATCCACCAGCTCATTCACAACGACCAAGGGCAAAACTATGTCTTCAACGGCTGCATGCAATTTCTGATGGAATGCTTGGGCGAAAACGAAGCATATGATTATTGGTTCTTTTCAGCAGTTTCGGGTGATGATTTTGTGCAGGTGTTTAGCACCGACAAAACAAAATATCTGACATGTTTTTCACAGGCAAAGTTTGATGAGACGCTGCTAAGGCGTTGTTTTGATGCAGTTGGCTATGAGTTTAGCATGATAAGTGCAGAAGAATGGAGAAAAGACAACAAAACTTGCAGCGAAAAAATCAAAGCCAATATTGACAAAGGCATCCCTGTTATCGGGCATGGTTTTGTGTATGAAACGAAAGAGGATTTTGGCAAATGGCTGAGCGGCAAGCCTTCGTGCGGGGATATTTCGTGCATCGTGGGCTATGAAGGTGACACGTTTTTTGCACTGCCAGACACCGCAACGCATTTGATTCCCTTTCAACTGAACGACGACTTGCCTTTTGTTGCGTTTGCTTTTGTTGAGGACAAGAAAACCGCGCCGTCAATTGCGCAGGCCTATAGACAAGTGTTGCTTGCTGCGCCGCAATTGATGAAAACACCGTTGGTCAACGGTGTGCATTTCGGCAATGACGCGTATGAACAATGGGCACAGGCGGTGGAAAATGGTTTTTATCGCGTAACACGGGAAGAATGGGAAAGTATCACAGCCTTCGGATGGTGGTATTACATGACTTATGTGTGCGTGAACTCATCCAACATTCACGCCAATAGGCATTTTATTCTTGACCGCGCGTTGCAATTTAATCCAGAACTGGCAGACATCGTGCGTGCGCTCAAGCGGGAATATGAAACATTGCGCAAGCTTGAAGAAAAGCTTGAAAAAGTGAACGGCGGTTTCAGCGTCACCTATGATGTGCTGCAAGATGCGAAACAATGCAAGAAAATCGCCGCTGTGCTGCGGCAATTTGCGGAAGTGTATACGCGGATATGTGAGATTATCGCTAGCGGGGGATGAGCGGGATGAAGAACACGGGCGACATAGATCGCACGAACCTCTAGCACACGACATCAAGCAGCGCGGGCGGCATAATTGCCGCCCCTACATGCTGACACAAGCATCAGCAAAATCCTCGCTCCGCGAGCCTTCCTCACCCCTCGCGACTCGGGGAGCTCCTTCCTGAGGAAGGAGCTGAGGCTTGCTTCTTCAACTTCCATTAAAATTCCCTCGCGAAGCGGCTGAAGTTTTTTGCGCAACTTTTTTTCAAAAAAGTTGCACGCATCTCTGCATCACTTTTCGCGCGGCTTGGCCACCAGCGAAGCCAGCAACCCGCAGATGACCGCAAGGCCAGTGCCTGCGGCGGCGGCTGTGAACGGCCCAGTGAGGATGCCGACCCAGCCTTGTTCGTCGATGGCTTGACGGGTGCCTTCGATCATGGCGTGGCCGAAGCCCGAAAGCGGCACGGTTGCGCCTGCGCCGGCGAACTCCACCAGCGGGGCATAGAGCCCCAGTGCGCTGAGCAGTGCGCCAAGCACCACCAGCGACACAAGAATGCGCGCCATGCTGAACTTGGTGAAATTGAGCACCAGCTGCACAAACACGCAAATGGCACCGCCGATGAGGAACGCCCGTAAAATAGCAAATAAAATATTCATGGAAATAGTATGAGGAAAAAAACGTGAATTATGACACACTGCCCAGCGGTTATTCGCTTTATCGCAACATTGACCTGAACACCGATAAGGTGAAAACCTGGGTTCAGCTAGCGGCTTTTGCTGCGTTGTTGGTGATGGTGGTTCCTGCGGCCATTGTGATGCCGCCTTGGCGCACGCAGGCTTTCGTGCCCGTGAGCTGGTTGAGTGTGGCGTATCTGCTGCTGTTTGTGGCCATTAGTGTGTTCGGTTATTTGCTGCTGCATGAGCTAGTGCATGGAATTTGCTTTCGTGTGTTCGGTGGCGGCAAGGCGCGTTATGGTCAACAATTGCCTAACTATCTTTATGCGGCAAGCGATCGCTACATTGCCAAGTCGAGCTATGTGCTCATCGGCCTTGCACCTCTTGTGGTGCTGACGATATTGTTCGGCATTGCTTGCATGTTTGTGCCGCCAAGCTGGTTTTGGATCCCTTATTTTGCGCTGGCGAGCAATGTGGCGGGCTGCGCAGGCGATGTTTATGTGTGCCTGTTTGTGCTGCCGCGTATGCCAAAAGATGCGCTTGTGCTGGATAGCGGCACGGCGATGCAAATTTTTTCACGGGAGGTAGCATGATGAAATATACCGTTGGAATCGTCGGCCTAGGGCTGATGGGGGCTTCGCTCGCGCTTGCGCTGCGGGGTTTTCGCGATTGCACGCTGCTGGGGGCAGACAAAGATGAGCTAGTCTGCCGCCGCGCACAAGGCGCAGGCGTGGTGCACGAGGCCACACAAGACATCGCAAGCCTGTTTGAACGCAGTGATTTGCTGATCTTCTGCGTGTATGCGCGGCATATTTCTGCAATGTTGAACGAGCATGCAGGCAAGCTGAAACAGGGAGCCGTGCTCAGCGATATTTGCGGGGTGAAAGAGCCGCTTTATCGCGAGATTGTGCCCATGCTGCCCGCTCACGTGAGTTACATCGGCCTACACCCGATGGCCGGCAAAGAGCGCGATGGCTACGAAAACGCTGAGACTGGCTTGTATCGCAATAGCGGGTTTATCATCACGCCCATGGAAAAATCCACGCCCGGAAGCGTGGAGCTGGCCAAGCAATTGGCCAGTTATATCGGTGCCACGCGGCTGCAAATTGCGCCGCCCGCCGAACATGATGCCATCATTGCTTACACCAGCGACCTGATGCATGTGGCGGCGGTAGGCCTGTGTTTGCATGCACCCGCCGGTGCAGAGCCCGCCTACTGCGCTGGTGCGTTTCGCGATTGCACGCGCGTAGCCAATATCAACGCGGATGCCTGGGCGGATTTGCTCATCGACAATCGTCACAACACAGCTGATGCCCTTGAGACGTATATCGCGGACCTGCAGGCCATGTACGATGCCTTGCGGGGTGATAATCATGCCGCTTTGCGTGAGATGCTGCAGCGCGGTGGCGACAACAAGCGCGGTATGCTTTATCGGTAAACGGCGCGACGCACGGGTGGTGCAATCAAGAAAACGGCTACCATTTTTGCAACTTCTACCAGAAAAAATGGTGCAATCACTGCCATGAACGCAGCTTGCAATGTAGTTGACATGATGAACCAAAACCATAGCATACCTGCTGTTAAGTTAATCATCACGCCTGTGCCCAGCCCAATGGCTAAGTGCGGGCGTTTGTTTTTTTGTGCCCCAAAACCTGCGCACAATGCCATGAGCGGAAACGACATGATGAAACCGCCTGTGGGGCCAACAATAATATGTAGTCCGCCAGTCCAGTTTTGAAACACTGGCAGCCCCACAGCGCCCAGCGCGATGTATACCAGCACAGCCACCACGCCGTATTTTGGGCCGAGCAGCGCGCCGGTGAGTGCAATGGCGAAGGTTTGCAGCGTAAACGGCACGCCGCCGGGCAGCGGAATCGCAATTTGCGCACACACGATGGTAACTGCCGTCACCACCGCAATCAAGCAAATGTTGCGTACGAGTTGTTGTTGTTTTTGCATAAGTAAACTCCTCCTATACCACTAGTATAGCATAGGAGGATTGAAATGTCAACTATTATTTTTCACAGGGTGACAATTGAAACTTCGCCCGAATTCAGGGTGATGATTTCCCCGCTGGGGCGGCGCACCAGCAAGGCTGCATTTTCGTCAATGGCAATGGCTTTGCCCAAGATATCGAGCTCATCGCGCATGCGTACGGTTTCTCCGAGCGTGCTGAGGTGCAGCTCATAAGCTGCGAGAAGTTCACGTTGCGGCGGCGGCGTGAGCAAGTGGTTGACAATTTCGGCGATAATCGCATTGCGGGTGACGGTTGGCTCGCCATGCGGGAACAGGCAGGCAGCGTGCTCATGTGGGGTTTGCGTGAAATTGATGCCGATGCCCACCACTATCCAGCTGATTTGCCCGGTCTCGAAGTCGGTGATGGCCTCGGTGAGAATGCCGCATAATTTTTTGTTGCCCAGCAAAACGTCGTTGACCCATTTGATCGTGGGCTGCAGGCCGCATAATTGCTCCACTGCCTGGCAAACTGCCACAGCAGCGTGAGCGGTGACCAGTGTGGGTACGCTGTAATTGGGCTGTAAAATCATGCTGAAGTAAATGCCGCCGGCAGGGGAAGCGAACGACCGGGTGTAGCGACCACGGCCGGCAGTTTGCTCGTTTGTGACGACAATGGTGCCATGCTGTGCGCCCGCCACGGCAAGCTGCTTGGCGGTTTGATTGGTGGACTCAAGGTTGCTGTGGATATGCACATGACATGGCTGTGCCAAATGCGCGGCAATGCCCGCCACGCTGAGGATATCGCTTGCATTGGCTAGGCAATAGCCGCGATTTTGCACGGCGGTGATGCTGTGTCCCTCGCTTTGCAGCTGTTTGATGGCCTTCCATACGGCGTTGCGGCTCAGTTGCAACTGTGCCGCAATGGCTTGGCCGGAGAGATATTTGTCGCGTTGTTGCTCCAGCAGGGCAAGCACGCGGTGTTTGGTTGAATTATTCATAACACTATTTTATCATGCTGCGAGTGAGATGTCAAGCTTGGAAGAAAATAGTGATTTTTTCGAAAAGCACTTGACAATCGAAAAAATGTGTGTTAAGATATAGTTGGTGCTGCGTGCTGCGGCGTGGTTAATTTCCTCTGAACGTTGATATTTGTCAACGGGAGGGGGTGAGGTCTATGGAATATTTGGTGATGCTTGTGCTGATTTTGTACATGCTTGCTGAGTTGAAAAAAGCCGATAAAAAGAACTAACCGCCTCCCACAGCAAAGGTAGCGGTTAGTTAGTCTTTAAAAGAGGAACGATCATGCCACAGCACCAACGCCCCCTTGACACTCTTATTATACCACAATAACGAGGTGTTGTCAAGGGGGATTTTCACGCTTCGCGATAGTGTCAGGTGTATTCAAAATTATTCCATCCACAAGCACAAGGGCAGGCCATGACCCACCCACAGCACTACCCCTTGCAGCGGCAAACTTTGCTCGGCGGTGAACAATTCTGCATAGTCCGCAAATGCATCAAGTTTGCACAACAGCCGCAAATTTTCGCTTGTTAGCCAAACGTAGCCGTCGGGGGTGTTGCTGCAGCTGCAGGGCGAAAATTCGCCTGCAATGCTGTAGAATTGTCCTGCGTGACGTGGCGGCCCGTGGTGCAATTGTCCACTTTTACGCAGCGTATGCAGCACACGCTGCAGCTGAGTGACCTCGTGTGTGTGCAGCTGCTGTTCGTTGTGCTGGTATTTTGTGTTTTCCTGCTTGGCTTTGTGGTGGATTTCGATGTTGCTGCGCTGGGTGGATTGCGTGATGCGCTTTTGCGCGGTAACACGCGATTGAGGCAACTGTTGATAAAGTTGCGCAATTTTTGGCTGCGCGCGATAAATAAAATACATCATAATTAAAAATATGCAAATTGCCTGTTGAAAATGTTGGCTACCTGTGATATAATAGACGGACAGAAAAAAATAGGGGTAAAATTGGGGTAAGTATGGACGAGTTTCACAAACTATTTAAGCTGGTGCGCGAGCAGTTGCGCCAAAACATGAGCGAAACCATTTTTGATGTGTGGTTGGCAGATATGACGCCTGTTTCGTTTGAGAACGGCCTAGCGACACTTGCGCTGCCAGAGTTCAAGCGCAAGGTGACCGAGCAGAAATTTATGCAAGACCTGCACAGCGCATTTGAAGCTGCGCTGGGCTTTAGCGTAGAAATCCGCTTGGTGGAGCCTGTTGAGGAATCGGTGGCTTACATTCCGCCGGAAATGCAGGCGCAACGACCTGCATCGCAGCCGCCGATGCGTGCAGTGCCTACACCTCGGCTGCCGCATGGGCACGAGGCAAACACCTTTGACGCGTTTGTCATCGGCGGGGCGAATAAATTCGCTCATGCGGCGGCCCTTGCGGTGGCCGCTAATCCGGGCAAATGCTATAACCCGTTGTTTATTTACGGCAACTCGGGCTTGGGCAAAACGCACCTGTTGAGTGCGATTTACCACGAAATTGCGGAGAATTTTCCCCGTCAGCGGTTTATTTTCACCACCGGTGAGGCCTTTACCAATGACATGATTCATCATCTGACGCTGAAAAACATGCCCGAGTTTCACCAGAAATACCGCAACGCGGACGTGCTGCTGGTGGATGACGTGCAGTTTATCGCAGGCAAGGAGGCCATTCAGGAGGAGTTTTTTCACACGTTTAATGCCATCACGCAGGGCGGCAAGCAGGTGGTGCTTACCAGTGACAAACCGCCCAAAGATATGGCGACACTCGAAGATCGCCTGCGCAGTCGCTTGAGTGCGGGGCTGATTGCTGATATTCAACCACCGGATTTGGAGACCCGCATGGCCATCGTTAAGCGCAAGGCCAGCGACATCAGCTTGGAGCTAAACGACGAAATTGTAGACTACATTGCCAGCCAGATTAAGAGCAATATCCGCCAGCTGGAAGGCGCGGTGAACAAGCTGGAAGCCTTCGTCACCCTGCGTGGCATGCAGTTGAACATGAACACCGTGAAGGCCGCCACCAGCGATATCATCAGCGAGGAACGGCCGCTGCCGGTGACCATTGAGCGCGTGATTGAGGAAGCGGCACGCGTGTTTAACCTTAGCGCGGCGGACTTGCGGTCGCGCAATCGCTCGGCGGAAATTTCCAACGGGCGTCAGGTGGCGATGTATTGCATCAGCCAGATTACGCAGCTGCCCACCAAAGCCATTGGCAAGGAATTCAGCCGCGACCACTCCACGGTGGTGTATGCACTGCGGGAGATTCGCGAGCGCGTGGTGCGTGAGCCGGGGCTGCGCAACCAGATTGATGAGATTATTAAGAATGTGAATGAGCGGTAGTGGTTTGTGATGCGGACGAGCGAAGCTCGACGCAACCCCCACCCGCACGTCTACGACGCGCTTTCCTCCCCCAATGACCCACCCCACAAATGCAAGCATTTGCGGGGACCCCGGGCGGGGGAGGCCTTGGCAACATCTACACATTTCGATAAGAGTCCACCGCGAAGCGGCTAAAGTTTTTTGGTTCTTTTTTTCAAAAAAGAACAAGAGGAGGATGTCTTGTCTCGTCTACTTGGGCTCTTCAGTGGCTTCCCGAGGGGATTTCCGCCTGAAGTTGCGGCTTTTTTGCGTGAACATCTCACGCAGCACGAAAGCTTGGCGTTTGTAGCATCCAACGTTGCGAATCACGCGAAAACGGATCACTACGCTGCCACGCTGAACGATTATTTCGCAAAAGCGGGTGTTCATTTTTCTCGTTACCATATGCTGGATGGACGCATCAGTTTCGCCCATGCGGTGCAGCTGGCTACCGAGACCGACTGTGTGTTTCTCATGGGCGGCAACCCTGCTACACAGATACAATATCTGCGTGAAAGTGGCTTGGCACAAGCGATTGCGGGCACCCATGCGGCGGTGTTTGGACTGAGTGCAGGTGCCATCAACATGGCGAAAACCGCATTTGATGACACGCAATCGCCGTCAACGTATGCGGGTTTGGGCTTGGCGGACATCACCATTCATCCGCACTTTGATCCCCAAAAGCAAGATGAGCTGGCTGCGATACGGCAGGTTTCGGCGAAGCGTCCTATTTACGCGATGAAAGACGAAAGCGCTATTTTTGTGCAGAATGAGCAAAACACTTTCATGGGCGAAATCATAAAATTCCAACAATAAGGAGACAACATGGCATTTTTGCAGCGACTTTTTGGCGGCATGAGCAAAACGCGCAGCTCTATGGATAGCGCCATTGACGCGACCATGGATGGGCGCGAGCTGTGCGACGAGGTGTATGATGAGCTGGAGGAGATTCTCATCATGGCCGATTGTGGGATAAAAACCGCTGGGCACATCATCGAGTTATTGCGCCAGCGCGCAAAAAAGCAGCGCATGAAAACCGCTGGAGAGGTCAAAGCTGCGCTGCGTGATATCGTGGCCGAACTGCTGGGCGGCAACAACGAGCTGGATATGATCACCATGCCAGCGATAATTTTGGTGATTGGCGTGAACGGTGTGGGCAAAACCACTTCAATCGGAAAAATTGCTGCGCACTATCGCGCTGAAGGTAAAAATGTGCTGTTGGGTGCGGCAGATACGTTTCGCGCAGCGGCAATTGATCAGTTGCAAATTTGGGCGGATCGTGCCGAAGTGCCGATTATCAAGCAGCATGAGGGTGCCGACCCCGCTGCGGTGGTGTTTGACACAATTCAGTCGGGCAAAGCGCGTGAGGTGGACTTGATCATCTGCGACACCGCTGGGCGGTTGCACAATAAAAAGCATTTGATGGAAGAGCTTGGCAAAATTTATCGTGTGGTTGACCGAGAGTTGCCCTATTCTGACCGTGAGGTGTTGCTGGCACTAGATGCGACCACAGGACAAAATGCGGTGAATCAGGCACGGGAGTTCAAGGAAATCGCCGAGGTGACGGGCATCATTCTCACAAAATTAGATGGCACAGCCAAGGGGGGCGTGGTGCTTAACATCAAAAATGAGCTGGGTATTCCTGTGAAATTCATTGGTGTAGGCGAGAAAATTGATGATCTTCAGCCCTTTAATGCGAAAGAATTTGCGGCGGCATTGTTCGGGGAGGACTAGGCATGGACATGGTGATTGCGACCCACAATGCAAAAAAACGTGCTGAGCTCGCGCGAATTTTGCAGCCACTGGGGTATAATATTTTGGACATTGCGCTACCTGATGTTGAAGAAACAGGCGTCACGTTTGTGCAAAATGCACGATTGAAGGCCATTGCAGGCTGTGCGGCTAGCGGATTGCCCTGCATTGCGGATGACTCGGGTTTGTGCGTTGATGCGCTAAATGGCGAACCGGGAGTATATTCCGCGAGATACGCTGGTGAGCATGGCAACGATGCGGCAAATAATGCGAAGCTTTTGGCTAATCTGCACGATATTCGTGCAAGAAATGCACGTTTTGTTTGTTCGATTTGTTGTGTTTTCCCTGATGGACGCGAGATTGTGGCTGAAGGCGTGTGTGTGGGCAGCATTGCATATGAGCCGACCGGCGAGGACGGTTTTGGCTATGATCCGCTGTTTTTGCCTGCTGAAGTGCCTGGTAAGACGATGGCGCAATTGACCGCACAGCAGAAGGATATCATCAGCCACCGAGGGCACGCCCTGCAGAAATTTGCAAGAAAATTAGAGGAGATTTTATCGAAATGAAAGTTATCACATTAAATGATGAAAATGAAATTGGCAAAGTAATTGGCGATTACTTTTGTACGCTGCTGCGGGAAAATCCTGCGGCGGTGCTTGGCCTTGCCACGGGTGCAAGCCCGATACCGACTTATCAGCGTATGATTTCGCGCTTTAACGCAGGCGACGTTTCGTTCGCGAAAGTGCGCACGTTCAACTTGGATGAATATTGTAATTTGCCTGCTACACACCCGCAAAGCTATCGCAGTTTTATGCATGCGCAGTTGTTTGCTCAGGTTGATATTGCGCAGAACAACACGCATTTCTTGGATGGGAATGCTATGGATGAAGCTGCAGAATGTTCACGCTTTGACGCGTTAATTGAGCAGCTTGGCGGCGTGGATCTACAGTTACTCGGTATTGGTCGAAATGGACACATTGGCTTCAATGAACCCGCTGATGCTTTCACGCAGGGAAGCTTTAAAGTGCAACTTGCCCCCAGCACACTGGAGGCAAATTCGGGCTATTTTATTGACGAAAACATGCCCACACATGCCATGACCATGGGTGTTGGCGCAATTTTGCGCGCGAAAGAAATCCTGCTGGTGGCAACGGGTGCAGCCAAGGCCGAGGCCGTGAGAGCCATGATACAGGGCGAAATCACACCGCAATTGCCCGCCAGCGCGTTGCAAAATCACCCAAAAGTGACGATTTATCTCGACCCTGCTGCAGCGTCATTGCTGAAGTAAATCAATCATCATATGCGCGGCCTTGTAAATATCACCGCAGCCCAAGGTGAGCACAAGGTCGCCTTGTTGCGCGTGTTCAACGATGTGCTGCGCTACCTCGTTGAAGTTTTCGTGCCACGTGCTGCCAGGGATTTTTGCGGCCAAATCAGCGGTGGAAATGCCCCAAGTGTTCACCTCGCGCGAGCCCATGATGGGAGTCATCGCCACGTGATCAGCGAGCTTTAGCGCTTCAGCGAAGTCGTCTAGTAACAGGGCAGTGCGTGAAAAGGTAAAGGGCTGAAACACTGCCCACACACGTTGATAATCCATTTGCTGCGCGGCGGTGAGCGCGACCTTAATTTCCAGCGGGTGATGCGCGTAATCGTCCGCTATTGTGATGCCGCGATGGGTGCCTAGCACCTCAAAACGCCGCCCTGCACCACGAAAATCCGCCAGTGCGGTTTCGCAATCCAACGCACCAGTGCCCGAAAGCATGGCCGCGGCAATGGCTGCAAGGGAGTTGCTCACATTGTGCTCGCCGGGTGCGGCAAGGACAATTCTTGTTAGCGGTTCACCGCGATAAATCAGGTCATAACTAGCTAGTGCGCCATTCATCGTCACATTGGCAGCGCGAAAATCGCAGCCTTCAGTGCGGCCAAAACTCACCAGTTTGCGAGCTTCCATGCCCTCAAGCGCGAGCCGAGTGTTGGTGTCGTCGCCGTTATATATTACGGTTTTTGTGGCCATTTCAGCAAATTTGCGGAAGGATGCCAGCAAATTTTCAAGGGTTTTAAAGTACTCCATGTGGTCTTCATCGATGTTGAGAATAACCGCGACATCGGGCGAATATTGCAGAAAAGCGTCCTTGTATTCGCAGGCTTCAACGATCATATGATCGCTTTTGCCCACCAGTGCGTTGCGCGTTGAACCGGCTAAGCGACCACCCACCACGGCGGTGGGGTCAAGCTTGGCGGCTTGCATGATGTGCGCAAGCATGGCTGTGGTTGTGGTTTTGCCGTGCGTGCCGCACACGCCAATGCAGTTATTAAAGCGCCGCGTGATGGCCGCTAGCAGGGCCGCGCGCTCAAAAGTGGGGATGCCCGAGGCTTTGGCGGCAACGAGTTCATGGTTGTCCGGCAGCAGTGCAGCAGTGTAAATGATTAAATCGGCACCGGCGATGTTTTCCGCTTTTTGGTCCAGAAAAGTGGTGATGCCCAGCGATGAAACGCGCTTAAACGTCTCGCTTTCGTTGATGTCGCTGCCCGAAATGTCGTAGTTTTGGCTATGTAGAATCTCCGCTAGGGGGCACATTCCTGCCCCGCCAATGCCGATGAAGTGCACGCGCTTGGCGTGCTGCAATACCTTATCAATTTGATGCATGAAAGTAACCCTCCAAAGAATATGCTATTAAATAGTATAACACAGTTCGCGTGCTTTGGCAAGCGAAATTTGGAGGATATATGCGAAAGTTTTTGATTTTTTTTCTGATGGGCATGATTTTGTTGGGTGGCTGTGCGATTTCGGCAGTTCCACCGGCTGCACCGCAACAGTTTAACGCGACAGCGCAGGTTTGCGTTGGCGAGCACGAATTCGTTGCACAACTGCAGCAACTGCGCCCGGGCACATTAGCATGGACATACACAGCACCCAGTGAAATTGCGGGGCTGCAGCTGCATTTGCAGGGCGATTCTGTGACGCTACGTGATGGCGAAATAACCGCTGAAGTGCCTATAGAATCACTGCCGTTGAGCAACAAAGTGGTGTTGCTCAATGGCGTGCTGATGCGGCTTGCACAGGGCAATGTGGAGAATTTCACGCTTGCCGGCACGGTGAACGGCTTTGATTATACGGCCGAACTTTCGCCGCAGGGCGAACTGATTGGCTTGAACATACCCGCGCTAAACATGGAGGTAACGCTATTACACAGCTGAACTTTGCGGTGGCACCGCATGAAGATGGCCAGCAGGTCAAACAGATTTTGCGCAGCCGCGGGGTGAGCGTGCGGCTGATGAATCAGCTCAAACGCACGCCCAATGGCTTGACAATCAACGGGGAAAAAGTGGTGCGCACGGTGGATTTGTGCGCCGCGGGCGACACGCTTGTGCTGAATATCCCCGCCGATGAGCAACCGCTCGAAGGGCTTGCATATGATTTGGACATTTTGTATGAAGACGGCGACATTGTGGTGGTGAACAAGCCGCCCACGCTACCCATGCACCCCAGCCGAGCGCACCAAGGCAACACCCTTGCCAATGCCATCGCTGCGCGTTATGGCGTGACATTTCGTGCTGCGGGCAGGTTGGACAAAGGGACATCGGGCATTGTGGTGGTGTGTTTGCATGCCTTTGCGGCGGCCAAGCTCAATAGCAAAGTCAGCAAGACCTACACCGCGCTGGTGCATGGGGAATATCACGGTGCGGGCACGTTTAGCAACACGATTTATCGTCCGAATGCCATGAGCACCATCCGTGCTTGCCGGGATTACTCTGACGCACGTGAACCGGGCGATGAAACCGCGGTGACGCATTGGCAGGCACAAAAAACGGACGATCGAGGGCGGTCGTCCCTACAAATTAAATTGGAGACTGGGCGCACACACCAAATTCGTGTGCACTTTGCGCACCACAGCACGCCGCTGCTGGGCGATGATTACTATGGCGCGCCAGCGTGGGACAAGCCCGGACATGCGCTGCATTGCGGCGAAGCGCGCTTTGTGCATCCGGTTACAGGGGAAGAAATGACCTTCACTTGCGACCCACCATGGGTTGACATACACAGTGAAACTTGATATAATAAACATATGAATATTATCTATACATTTCAAGGCAAACCGTACATCAACCTCACTAATCGTTGCCCTTGTCGCTGCGTATTTTGCCTGCGCGAAACCCAACAAGGCGTGGGTAGCGCGGACTCGCTTTGGCACAAAAAAGAACCCACCTGGTCTGACATTGAGCAGGCCTTGCGGAGCTTTGACTTCGCCGGGGCAGGCGAGGTTGTGTTTTGTGGCTATGGCGAGCCAACCTGTGCCCTAGAAAATCTTCTGCACACAGCGGCTTGGCTGCGTGAGCATCACCCGCAACGACACCTGCGCTTGAACACCAACGGGCTGGGTGATTTACTCCACGGTCGTGCAATTGCGGGCGATTTTGCGGGGTTGATCGACAGTGTAAGCATTAGCCTCAATGCGCCCAATGCAGCGCGCTATCACGACCTAGTACGCACCAAATGGGGCGAAGCGGCATTTGATGCCATGCTAACATTCACGCGCGATTGCAAGATGCACATTCCGCGCGTGGTGCTTTCGGTGGTGGACGTGCTGGATGATGAAGAAGTTGCGCAGTGCGAAATTATCGCCGAGCAACTTGGCGTGCCATTACGCATTCGCGCGATAGAATGAAAAGGGGGTAGTATATGCTGTCTTTTTATGTGATAACTGATTTGCATTATTTTGAGAACAGCCTGGGTGCTATGGGCGAAGCCTATGAAGCGCGCAGCCTGACGGATCAAAAATGCATCGCCGAAACTGGCGCGATACTCGACGCTGCCTTTGCGCGGCTTGCGCAGGACAATGACACAAACATCATTCTCATTCCCGGCGACCATACCTTCAATGGCGAACCGGAAAGCCACGCGGCGGTGATCGCCAAGCTAAACGCACTCAAGGCATTGGGCAAGCAGGTTTACGTGGTCAGCGGCAACCACGATGGCGACCACGAAGCCTATGCATTTCGTGATGCGGAGCAATTCACTATCCCCAATGTGACGCGCGAAGAACTCAAAGCGTTATATCACGACTTTGGCCCTGCGCAGGCCATTGCGCAAGACGACAGCCAAATGTGCTATGTGGTGCAGCTGGGCGAGGGCTTGCGTCTGCTGGGCGTGAATTATACGCACAACCTTGCGCCGCACATGCCGTTTATTCTTGAGCAAATCGAAAGCGCAAAGCGCGATGGGCAGCTCATCATCGGCATGATGCATGTGCCGGTGCTGCCGGGCTCGCCGATTCTTACGCTGCCCAAAGATGCGACTATCCAAGATGGCAATCGCATGGCCGCGCAACTGGCTGGTGCGGGCCTGCCGCTGATGTTCACCGGGCATATGCACATGCAATCGGTGAGCAAGCTGATGACAGAGCAGGGGAATTTCTTCATTGATATTTGCACGGGCTCGGCGGTGGGCGGACCAGCTGTGGTGCGCAAGTGCAGCATCGTTGCTGACCGCCGCATGAACATCACCAGCATGCCCAGTGTGATAGACTTTGACTGGGACAAGCAGGGCATGACCGCCGAGGAATATTTTGCGTGGCGGTTTGAACGCAAAATTAAACATGAAATGCGCGCCATGCCGCGGGTTGTGCAGAACTTGCGCCTGGGTACAATTGCGCGGCTGCTATGTATTCGCGCGCACCCAAGCCTGAACAAGCGCAAGCTCATCGACGCATGTGCGGACATTGTGCGCCGCGTGTTTTATGGCGACCAAGCCTACACAAGCGAAACGCCCGAGCACATCTTTCTGATGAAAGTGCTCAGGCGGTGCGGATTGATTGTGCGCATGGCTGAGAAAAAACTTGCGCCGAAACACGAGATTTTTGCTGATATTCCTGCTTTGGTTTCAACGTTGATTGGAAAAGAGCTTAAGATTGACAACCACTGCGTGATTGATTTGAATACGGGCGATATAGTGCCGCTAGAATCCTGCGATTAGTTCATGATTGAGCGACTGTATCAACGCAACCGTCAGCTGCACCATGTGGCGGTAATCTTGCAGGTTGGCGATGCCGTTGTGGCTGTGGGCGTAGCGCACGGGGCAGGCGATAACCACCGTGGGCACGCCAAGGTTAGCCAGATGCAGCACGCCGCCGTTGGTGCTGCCACCGGTGCGAATGGCTTGCTGCACGGGGATGTTGTGCTGTGCGGCGATGTCAAGCACCAGTGTGGTGAAGCGCGGGTTAGCAATCATGCTGTTGTCAATCAGGCGAATCATGGGGCCGCGACCGAGCGCGGTTTGGCTCAGCTGCGGGTCACCTAAGGTGTCATCGGCTGGTGCGCCCTCCAAGCAAATGGCAACGTCGGGTTGCACGCGGTTCACACTCACTTTTGCGCCGCGCAATCCCATTTCCTCTTGACTGCTTAGCGTGCCTACCACATTCACGTCAAGGCTTTTATCTTGCAGTTTATGCAGCACTTCAAGCACGGCAGCGCAGCCTAGGCGGTCATCAAAGGCTTTGCCAAACAGCAGGTCGCCGCGTTGCTTGAAGGCAGATTGCGGCACAACCGGGCAGCCGGGTGCGATGCCCAGAGCCAATACTTCATCCTTCGAACTCGCGCCAATGTCCAGCACTAGCTGGTCAATGGCAGCGGGTTCTTCTTTGCCGAAGTGTGGCGGCTTGGCGGCAATCACGCCGGTGATGCGCTCGCCCGTGCGTGTTTGCACCAACATGCGCTGTGCAACCAATGTCGACGGCACCCAGCCGCCAAGTGCGGTGCAAACAATGCTGCCATCGTTTTTGATGGCACGCACCATCAGGCCAACTTCGTCGCTGTGTGCGTCAAGCATCAGCGTGGGCAGGCCCTCAATGGGTTGTTTTTGTAGATAAAAATTCAGCAGGCTGTCGCGTTGCGTGGCATAGCCCGGCGGGGCATGTTGCTGTGCCAATGCGAGCACATCGTCTTCAAAGCCGGGCGGCCCAAAGGCCTCGCTGAATGCGCGAATCAGTTCAATGGACATATTCTTACCTCTCGTATGGGGCAGCAACCTGCCGCCTGTTACGCTTCTTTCTTGTATATTACATGGTGCAGCCAGTCGGTTAATTTACCCGCCGGCCAAAAGAAAATAATACGCAATATCGCCGGAATGTAGCCCCAATCGAAGAAGCTCTTGGGTGTGAGCGTGGGCGCGGGCATGCCGTCATAGCGCAGCAAAAATGCCTGTGTACACAGCAAGCCGCCTTCACCAAGCAGTTCTGCGCGCACATAGCAACCCAGTTTGCCTGCTGCATGCACGGCTGCCAGATCAATGCTATCGCCCATGCAAACCTGCTCGCCACCGCTGATCCATTGCACGCCCAGCGCGTTTTCGTGTGCGATGGACATTGTGCTGCCATCTATCTGAATGTCTATAACCATGGGCTTGGCAGCGCTTTGGTCTGCCCACCAAGCATGTTCCATTTTGAACTTATAATTCGGCAGCACGCGCTTCCAGCGGTCGATTTCTTCCTTTTTTTCAATGAAGCAACCGCCTGCCAGCACAGCGCCGCTTTCTAGGCAGGGTCGCAGATGCTCGGGCTTGTTTTCGGGCATCATCATCCAGGTGTAGCCACGCATGATGCGGTCGAACTTGTGCAAATCGCTGGTTTGAATAGCGGTGATGTTGCGGCCTGTAGGTCCCAGATGGCTGAGCAGAATATCCCATAGCTTGCGGTCGGCGGCTTCGGGAATTTCGATACCCAACAGGCTGGGGTATTTCTCCAGCAGCCGCTGGATTTTCCAGATATAGTAGGCATTTTTGCCTGCAAAGGCCTCAGATAGGGGAGGCTTGCGAAAGCCGCAAGTGTCGGCGGGGTGGGCAATCACGCTCACACCACCTGCACGGTGCACGCCTCGCACGGCGTTGGTGTAATCCCATGAGCCGCCCCACCAAGCACTTCCCCAGTCGGCAAACCAGCTGACCACGTGCGCTTTATTCAGCGACACAGGGTTTTGCTCAATGGCATGGGGCACGCGGGTCATGCCGTGACCGTTGCGGTCTGTGCCCTGCGTGATTTCATCAAAGCGTTCAAGTGTAAGTCCGCGTACCGGCGGACCGTGACCTTTGTTGATTTTTTGCTGTGCCCATTGCATGACGGGCAGATAGTTTGGCCGTCCCACCCAGCCTCGGCATACTACGCCGTGCTCGGCCATGGCAAGCACGTCATAGCCGGCTTTGTAGTGCTCTTCAATCACGTCGGTATAGCGTTCATTGCCGTCGCCTGCGTTGGAGTGGCAATGCAGTTGCGCAAGATATGCACCCCAATGCCCCCAGATTACGTCCTGATATGGGTTTTGTATGTGAATCTTCATCATGAATCTCCTTTATGTATTGTCAATTATAACATAAGTGTTGACGCAATGCAATGATAATTTTGCTGACGATTGTGCTGTGATATAGCATACTGATGCACGGGTGCATATGAAAATCCTATTGTTAGGACAAATAAAAAATTAAAGGTTGCAATTTTTTGTTAAATGTGTTAGAATAGTGGTAAAGGAGGGATAAACATGCAGCGAAACATCGGAAAGTGCCGTTTTCCAGTCAGGTCAATTGCCCTCGTTCTTGCCATTGCGGTTGCGTGGACGTTGCCGTTTGTGGCAACTATCAGCACCACCACGATGGCGCGTTATACTGCCGGGGCAGGCGCTACGCGTTCTGCTCATGTGGCGAGATGGGACGTTGTGTATGGTCTACAGCCGTCCGCAGTGCGGCACCAGAACATCACAGTGTATCACACCAGCACCACAGCAACGCATGCAAACCCAGCTGCGGTGACCGCGGCCACCGCATGGCGCTCAGGGGTAACATCCAGAACCTTTACGATTGTGAATAACAGCCAAGTGACCGCGGACGTTGAAAACATAGTGTTGCGCTACGTGATAAATGACACGACAAGCCCCACTGCGGCAAGCCCAACGGTGGCAGGCAGCACGCACACGCATGGCGCGCATAATATTGTGTTTAATGCGTCCCCCAATGTGCAGGCGCTCGCTGGCAATGTATTTCGCCACCGGCCAGGTGCAACTGGCACGCGGACCATCCAAATTCGAGCCACAGATCGTGCACAGCCCAATTTCGCCATTCGCTGGTACCGTGTGTTTTTCCATGCCACGCAGGTAGATTAGGAGCGGTTTATGAAGAAAAATTTTTTCATGCGCACAGCAGTATTGTTGCTGGTGTCGACCATTGCCGCCAGTTCAATTTCGTTTGTGTTCACAGGCGCGCGTTTTTCATCGCGCGATGTCATGTCCAATGAATTTGGGGTGTACCACCTCATCTCGTTCCAGCGCACGGGTTATCATAGCGGAGGCTTGAATGCTTCCACTACTACGTTCAACAATGCCCCGGCGGGTGAATGGGCCTTTCTTGCTCGTGGCACGCACGGAATGTCAGGCACTCATGCTGACGCTGGCGGCAGACCCGCTGTGCTCATGGGTACTTTTGACAAGGGCACTGCAGGCAATTTTACGGTAGGTACAAGGGGAGCCGGCGATAGAAGAGGCGGCACTGCCGGTCATGGCGGTCACTTAGCTTTCATTATGAGCAACCGAACTCTTCCGGGCACCGCGAGTGCAGATAGAACCGGCTGGGTTGCAGTGGCAGGCGGTGGTGGTGGCGGCGGCGCCACCGCGAATTATCACGGTGGACATGCCGGTGGAAATGGTATTACATGGGCGCATGTAGACGGAGCAGTTTCCGGTGTAATTCTTGGCGGGCGTGGCGGTGCTGCGGGAAACCGAGAGGCCGGACAAACTGACCCAGCGAATCGCGCTGGCGGCGGCGGCGGTGCTGCCTCTACCAACAATGGTGCGCCCGGGGCTGGTGCGTCTCCCAATGGCCAACATGGAACATGGATGACCGGTGGCGGTGGTGCTGATATCTTGGCCATTACCGTGCACTCCGGTGGCGGTGGCGGCGGAGTTTGGGGCGGTGGTGGTGGTGCTGGCGGTGCCGGTGTAAGCAGCGGCCCGGGCGGCGGCGGTTCTTCGTTTACCGGCGCAACTGCAAGTGTGCCCGGTGTTGTGGTAAACCCTGAAACTTATCGAGATCATGCCATCAACCTCTTTTGGGATCTAGTTGGCAATGCGCACACCGACACAAGCAACGCCTCTGATGGAAGAATTGTTTTGGTTTGGCTGGGGCCGTAGAAGCTTTTTCAGCCACCTCACGTCATCGCAGACGATTGTTTGCGATGATTTTTTGTGGTGTTTGGTTGGCAACGAGTTCGCAGGCGAAAATGAAAAAACGCTTGACAAAGCAAGCAAAATGTGATACAATATTTTGGTGATTTATGGGGTGCTTGGTTAGAGATCAATCGCAACAATGGCGCAAGAATCAAGCGCGGCAAACATTTAGGCGGACAAGACAGGGCGAAAAAACCGTGATATACTTGGGTTTTTGATTGATTGCAACTACATAATTCCGGGGTGTGGCGAAGTTTGGTATCGCGCTTGGTTCGGGAGCGGAAATGCCAAATTTTGCAACAACCGACAATACCATAGTTTAATAAATTTTTCGGGCTTGTCCTTGACTATCAAGGGTTTGTCCGTTTTTTTGTTGCGACAAAATACGGCTTGACCGTTCCCAAATGGACAAAAAACCTTTCTTGGTTAAACCTCAACTTTTCGCATAGCCAAGCGATATTTTTTCATATCTATCGACTGGAAAGGTGTGAAATTATGGAGAGAAAAAAGATTGTTACCATTACGCCAAGGGGCGAGAAAACGCTAGAGGAAGCGTTTGAACAGTTTGTCCAATCAAAGCGGGTAATGAACATTTCGGAGGAAACGATTAAGCATTATCTCTATGCGTTTCGTTACTTCGAAGTGTTTTTCGGCGAAAGTCGGCGATGCGAGGAAGTAAGCAAAAACACTGTATTTGAGTACCTTGCGTTTATCAAAGAAAACAAGCCAAACGTTTCTCAAAAAACAACGCAAACTTATATTAAGGGCTTGCGTACCATTTTGTATTACATGATGGAAAACGGTTGGGTTGAGGAGTTCAAAATCAAATTACCCCGCGCCGAAGAAACAATTAAGGAGGTGTACACCGAATATGAAATACAAAGGCTGATTAAAAAACCGAATATAAAAACATGCACTTTTGCAGAGCTTAGGAATTGGGCAATTGTTTGCTATTTCTTAGCCACTGGCAATCGTTTGGGCACGGTTGTAAACATTAAAATCGGCGATGTGAACTTGCAAGAAAACGAAATACTAATTCGCAAGACCAAGCAAAAGAAACAGTATATACTTCCCATTTCCACAGAACTAAAAACGGTACTGCGGGAATATCTGCAATACCGCAAAGGCACGCCCGATGAGTTTTTATTTGTTACGGTTTATGGTGAGCAATTCACCAAAGACACCATGGGCGAAGTTATACGGTTGTATAACAATAGCCGGGGAGTTGAGAAGACAGGCATTCACTTATTTCGGCACACATTCGCCCGAAATTGGATTTTAACTAACGGTGATATTTTTCGCTTGCAAAAGATTTTGGGACATAGCACGCTAGACATGGTGAAACAGTATGTTGCGATTTATGGTGCAGACCTAAAGCGAGATTATGACCAACATAGCTTGCTGGATAATGTCAAGGCGAATAGCGAGCCACCAAAAAAGCAAGGGATAAAAATGCGGTGAGTAATTGCCATGGCAAGCACCTAATTGACTTGCAGACAATATTATATCATTGCTTGACCATAAAGTCAAGAAAAAATCTCCCCCAAAGCCACTAATATCAACCGCTAGTGGCTTTTTGTCCGTGGTTGCGTTATCATTTTCCCTAGCATACATATGCATATAAACAAGGGGGATAACGCAATGGATTACGGCTATACGCGGGTTTCAAGCACTGACCAAAACGAGGATAGGCAACTGGTTGCCCTGCAGGGATTAGGCATAGCAAACGAGAATATATTCACCGACAAACAGAGCGGGAAAGACTTTGACCGCCCACAGTATCAAGCTTTGTTGGGTATGCTTCGGCATGGTGATGTCTTACATGTAAAAAGCATTGACAGGCTCGGACGGAATTACGCTGACGTGCAAGAACAATGGCGAGTGCTCACTAAAGAAATGGGCGTTGACGTTGTGGTGGTTGACATGCCCCTGCTCGACACACGGCTAAACAAAGACTTGATGGGTACATTCATAGCCGATTTGGTGTTGCAAATTCTCTCTTTCGTGGCACAAAGTGAACGTGAGAATATCCGTAAACGGCAAGCTGAGGGTATAGCTGTAGCTAAAGCAAAAGGCGTGATATTTGGCAGACCTGTGAAAAACCCACCAAGTGACTTTGCCCAGCTGGTGCGACAATGGGAGCGTGGACTTTTGCCTATGGACGAAATCCTAAGCAAGAATAAAATGAGCATATCGACATTTTACCGCAGACGGCGGGAACTAAAGCTCACCATTAAAAACGGAAAATAGCTTGCATTATGCCCCGAATGTTCGGGGATTTTGCACAACCGAAATCGTTCAAAATGTATACCTTTTGAACGGTGCTTTTTTTATGTTCAAAACATGAAAAACTGCTGATTTTACTACTGTTTCATACCATTATACAGGAATTTTGCCTGTTAGACAACCTTTTCTTGGGTGTATTTTTATCTTTGTAGCTTTTGTCAAATCGTATACTATTTGATTAAGTTCCAAAACCAAAAAAATAAAGAAACAAAGGAGAAAAGACCATGACAAGGCGGTTCGGCAAACTGGCAAAATCCATGATGACGGTTGTGCTTGCACTAGTGCTAGCAGTGAGCGGGTTGTCCATTGCGGTATCGGGAGCAACTGGCAACGCACGTGTGGGCAACAACGCTACAATCAATAGGCAGGTTGGGCTTATTGTTTGGACGGCGAGTTCGGGTGGTAGCGACACTGGTGGTCGCATAAACCCAGGCACAGTTGTGCATGTGTACCAACTGCAAAACGGTCGGGCAAGAATTAGGCACAACAACAATAATCAACGTTGGATTAACGCTTCTTATCTTCGCGCGGCAACAGTTACAAATCATACAGGTTGGGTAAACACACAATCGCAACCACTTATCATGCGCAGTTCTCCCCGCACTGACGGTGTAGACACAGGAGTTCGTGTGCCACGGCATGCAACGGTTAGAGTAATTGCCGAGGCAAATGGATTTGCTCGTGTTGAATGGAATGGACGCACTGGCTGGGTTACTTTGCGGTATATTTCGCGTGGCAATCCTCCGCAAAATTGTACATCACATACATGGAATAACCGTGGTGTGTGTAATCGTTGTGGTTTCGAATATCGGCTGAATATCCGTACAGGTTCAGTTTCAACTCGCTGGACAACCAGCAATGCACCAGTTCGCAGTAGACCCTATGGAGGGTATGCGACATTATCGACAATCCCTGCAGGGCAACCAGTGCAAGTAAACGCATGGACAGTTAATGCATTTGGCAACCACTGGTACAGAAGGACAGATGGCAGATGGATTTATGGTGGTAATCTTACAACGAGGGCACCGCAACAATGTGCGCACACATGGAATAATCGCGGTTTTTGCTCCCGCTGTAACGTTGAATATCAACTTAATGTACGCACAGGCGCAACCGAAACCCGCTGGACAACACGCAACACTCCTGTACGCAGTAGACCTTATGCAGGCGATGCAACATTATATACACTCCCAGCAGGACGAGCTGTGCAGGTAAATGCCTATGCGAGAAATGCCCATGGCAGCACTTGGTATAGAAGAACCGATGGACGTTGGATTTATGTAGGGAACGTTACACGCACAGCACCGGCAGGCGGTGGGGCAAACGTATCACCTCCTGCACAAACAAGTAGTTTTCGTTGGCCATTGAATAATGCGGTTGCAACTAATCACAACGGAAACTCAACTAATTTAGGACGCAATGGCGGTGGCAATTGGGGCAGACGCTCTGGAAATGCACAGAGGAGACATACGGACGGTACTTTTTTCATTCACGTAGGTCAAGATATTCGCCCGAGTACCCATGCAACTTCTGCTAGGGCTGTCGGACAACAAGTTCTTGCGCCTGCGAATGGGCAAATTGTGGCACAAGGCAATCAAGACAGTGTCGACCAAAACCGTAACGATCAAAATCGCTGGATGTTGATTCGTCATGATTGTGGTCTTTATTCGTTCTTTGACCATATGCAAAACACTATCGCAAATGGCAGAGTCACTCAAGGGGCTAGAATTGGTGAAATAGGAAGTGGCGGACATCTTCATTTTGCTTTTGCAAGCAATGTACGAAACTATCGTCAATTGCCTGGTTGGAATATTATGAGTGGCACGGGACATTTCACTGGACACCGCGTTGAAGCCAATCGTGTTAACAATGGCGTAATTATCTATAACCCATGGTATATAATCAACAACGGTCGTCGTCCAGCAAGATAAATTACTTCATGGGCTCAAGCCCTCCCTTATTTGGGAGGGCGTAAATTTTATCTTGACTATTTCTTATGTGTGCTATATAATGTAATTTACATAAAAGTGACAGGAGAATTACATTATGGATTACACGATAGTCGCAATCTTGGACTACACAGAAAGCACAGGCATGGAATGGATAGGTCTAGGGACATTCATTGTATTGTCGCTATCGCTTTTACTAACCTTAGTATCAACAATAATCGTCGTAAAAACATTTCGGAAAAGCAACAGACCAAATTTAATGGCTCGCATTATAGATAAACTACGCATTGATGAAAATATGGACAAGTCTTTATCGCCTAAAGTTATAAGAAATAAACTTCCTGATGAATACTATACTCTCTATGATAGTGGAAAGCTAAATAATTATTTTATCGAGAAGAATATAGGAACAGGTGCGGGTTTTTGGCTTGACAGCTTTGCGGAAAATGAGGGCTTGGCAACAATATTTTTAACTGTTAGTAAATCGGGATTACGTTCGCTACGGGGATTTACTCCCATTACAGAATTAAAGTGTGATAATGCTGTAATCAAAAGGATAATAGTAAACAAGACATATATCATACGGAAAAATGATAAACGTGAAAAATATAAAAATTTAAGAAAAGACTCGAAATCAAATACTATGCAAGCTCAAATGAATTACCCCTTTCAGAATGAAAACTCAGCCTTGAATGTCTTGTTCATTGAGATATTTGACAAAAACGACCCAACAAGCTCCTTGTGTGCTGATGAATTTTATGCTAATCCTTCGCAAGAAAATGTTAAATATAAGTATGCAGAAGTCCACGTTACTTTGATTACAATAGATAATAAAAGATATCACCATAAAATTATTTTTGAATTTGTTGGAGACAGATTCATAATTAATACCAAACGAAAATATTGGAAGTAAGAGCCACGGCATAAAAAGAAAATAGCACGAGTAAGGGTTTCTTTCTCTACAACCTTTACTCATGCTATTTTTTTATAGCATGTTCATATGTTTTTAAGCGTATGGATAGTATTTTGTTCTGCTCAATTGAGCAAACTTAGGAAGGAGGTTGTTTAAATGTTTTTCAAGAGGTTTTGTCGAAGTAAAAAACAAGAACCGAGAAAAAAAGGAGACCGGATTGAAAATCGCTTTACAGGCATTTTCGCACCAGTTTGTTTGTATCTCCTATGGGACAATGAGTGCAGTTCTCATTGTCCAGATTTCAAGGCAAAAGAAAACTGCGACTGCTATCAAGAGTGGTCTACAACTACTTATTATCAGTCGGTACGCGCTCATTTGGCAGACAAAACTCGGTGGAAAAAAACATGGTGGAGAAAATAGCAAATTACAACATCCAAAGAGAGGGTATGATAGTACCCTCCTTTTTATATTTAGAGAAAATCAAACATTGAGCCAATCAGTTCTAATGTTGTCCACTTGCGCATAACATATCAAAAATTGCCACAGGAGCTAGAATATGCGTAAGGGCAAGTCCCCACTCCCACAACCCGCTCCGCCCCCAGCTGGCACACTGATTGGCTACGCCGGTCGCAGGGAGGTGTATATCCCCGACAATGCAAAGCACGTGTTTGTGTGCGGCACAACTGGGAGCGGCAAGACCGTGGCACTGTCGAACTTCATCAAAAACGCCATCGACAACAACATGCCCGCCTTGATTATTGACGGCAAAGGTGACATGGGCGAGGGTTCATTGCTCGACATCGTTCAAAAGCTCAATCGCAAGCAAAAGAAAGTCTATGTTGTTAACCTATCCGACCCCGAAAAATCGGACATATATAACCCCTTTCTTGGGGCTTCATCAGCGATGGCAACAGATATGCTTATCAACATGACCGACTGGAGCGAAGAACACTATAAGCTAAACACAGAGCGTTACATACAACGTATTTTGCAGTTGCTGGAGTTAGGGCAATATTCGCTTTCGTTTCGCAAAATCATTAAATGCATGAAAGCAGATAATTTCACAAGCCTAAGCACACACTTGCTTGCAAAAGAGCTGATCACCAAGCAAGAGCATTTGGACAATATGGATTTACTCAAAACTAGCGGAAAAGTTGCACAAAATTCTGTAGCTCGGTTTTCGACCATTGCAGAAAGCCAAGCTGGGAAAATCTTGTGTGATGATGGAATAAACATAGCCCAAGCGTTGAAAGAAAATGCTATAATCTTGTTCATTCTCAATCCTATGTTGTACCCCGAACTAAGCCCCGCATTTGGCAGGTTAGTGCTTATTGATAGAAAAATAGCCATTGGGGAACTGTTTCATACAAAAATACCACGCACGTTTTTTATCCTAGATGAAATCAGCAGTTATGCAACAACTGCCCTCACTGATTTAGTGAATAAATCTCGCAGTGCAAATGTCACTTGCGTGTTGGCAACCCAAAGCCTAAGCGATTTAGACTTTGCCGTAAATGAAGCTTACAAAGAACAAGTGATAGAAAACTGTAATAATTATCTTGTGCTTAGACAAAACAGCGGTGTGAATGCAGAGCACTGGGCGAATATTCTCGGCACACGTGCAACCCTCGATGTGACATTTCAACTGCAACAGCAAGGGCATGACACTTCCCAAACTGGTTATGGCTCGGCTCGCGGGTGCGGGAATTTCTTTATCACCCAGACGATATTAAAGCAATGCCGGCTGGCAAAGGGGTCTTTCTTTCTCGTGATTCAAGCACGCATTGCAGGATAGCTATACATAAACCATTTTAGGGGGGCATAATCCTATGTTTCAAACCATTAAGCAAGATTTCATTCGGTTTGCGATAACCAACTGGCGATTTTTTATCTGCTCGCTTGTTTATCTTATTTGGGCTATCAGTCTGTTCGGCGGGAATTTTGCAGGTGTTTTGCTTGCTTTGATTTTATATGCAATTTCTCTTTTGTTTGTGTTTAGTCCACTGGGCGAATTGTTAATGCGGCTGTTAGAGAATGTACGAAAGGTAGAAACTAAGCGGGAAAAAGAGTATTTACTACCCCTATTTGAAGAAGTGTATATGGAAGCGCAAAAAATAAATTCGCGTTTGGGGCGTATCGAATTAGGTGTCATAGATACCATGGCAGTGAATGCTTGTGCCATCGGAAAACATACCATTGCAGTAACCAAGGGAGCGATGGAAACATTCAACTCCGAGGAGTTAAAGGCAATTATGGCACATGAGATTGCACATATCGTGTATGGCGATACCATCGTTGCGCTATATACAGTCGTTGGCAATGGCCTGTTTACTGTATGTGTGGTGCTTTTGCGGTGGTTTTTAACGCTGTTAGAAATGCTCGAAGCTATGATAAGTAAAAATAATCTGTTGCGCCTTTTTATTGTGTTAGCTAGATTTATTTTTGACTTGATAATATTCTCGACTATGCTTTTAATGAATATTATGCTTGCGGTCAACAGCAGAAAAAATGAATACAGAGCTGATAAATATGCCTGTATGTTGGGGTATGGTGAAAGCTTAGTTGAAGCATTTTACCTTTTGGAGAAAATTCAGCTCGGAAACAACAGCACAATCATTCAAAAGATATTGAAACGCCACCCAAGAATTACGAAACGCATTGAGCGTCTAGAAACCTTGCTGGATAAAGAAAATGCCGCGTAAGAAGTTATTAAGGGCATTCGCCACCGATGTGACGAATGTCCTATTTCTATTATGTTTTTTTGTGTTGTTGTCAATGTCGGTAGTATTTTGCATGCGCAAAATCTCCACCTTTTGCATTGACAAGGCGAATCAACTCTAAATTTATACATCGTTTATTGGTTGGTGCTAGCGGGCTGTAAGAGTTGAAATAATTTGTTCCAATCTTCCCGCTTTGGTGAAGTACAGCAGGAAGATTGAGGTAAATAGCCAAACTTAAAGGTTCCATGTAATTTTAATTTCGTTATTGCTAATATACATTACATTTACCAAAATGTCAACCACAGATTGTTTGTCTTCAAAAGATGTGTTTTCCCAATTTCGTACGTGATCATAAACGGTATTGAATTTATCTGCCTTGACAGCCTGTAAGGTTGTTAAGTTTTCTTGTTGTAGTTTTTTGCATTGCTCGTCTAATTGTTGCACCCTTTGGTTGATATATTCCATTAAAGCAGGTGTAGCATAAGCAACCTTTAAAAGTAATTCGCTTATTTCCTGTTCGATTTTTGCAATTTGTAGATTGTTCTCATGAACCTTGGGCTTGACCTCGTTATTGGTGTAGTCTGATAACGTATGAAAATTTGCTAATCGTTCTTTAATCGCATTGAAAACATATTGTTCCAGCAAGTCAATGTATACAGTGCCGTCCGCAATCCTTCGCACATCTTCATTTGTTCCTTGTTACTACAAACGCCATATCTTGACCATTTCGTTTTTGCTTTTCTAATAACAACAGCATAACCACAGCAACCGCATTTCATTTTCCCAATTAACCAAGAATTTTTGCCTTTGCAAGTCTTTGTTGATTGTCTGTTGTTTAAACAGCGCAGTCTACAGGCAAGCCATATGTCTGAGGGAATGAATCCTTCATGTGGTGCTATCACTACTTCTTTGTCCTTTAAATCTGCTTGTTTTTTTGATGTGGAAACGGTGCCTTGGTATAGGTAACATCCACGACCGTTGAACTCCGAAACATCATTGATAATATCTGCCCCTTGGCTTTTGAAAAAGTCATATACAGCCAAATCGGATTGAACGTAAATAGGGTTGGAAAGTAGTGTGCTTATCTTTGACGATGACCAATTCTTCCCCGTTGTGCGTTTTACATTGTTGGCAACCAAGTATCGTATAACATCATTTAATGAATTGTTGCTGTTCGCATAAAGGGAATAAATCAGCTTTATGTGTTCACTTTCTTCTATGTCAACAACGAATTTCGAGGTTTTAACACCGTCAATTAAGGTGCTTTCTTTCTTAAATCCATAGGGAACTTGCCCGCCCCATATAGTAGCCTTTTTTGCTCCTTGTATGGTATGCGTCCGATACTCTTTGTTGAATTGTTTCTCGTTCCAGTTGGGCAAACACGATACAAATATTTAACATGGCACGCCCCACCGGGGTGCTTGTATCAAACTTTTCTGTGACAGAAACGAACTCCACGCCGTGCTTTTCAAAGAATATCATTAAGCCCGAAAAATCCAAAATGGAACGACTGATACGGTCGAGCTTGTAAACAATAACTCTCTTTATTAGCCCCTGTTGTATATCTTCCATGAGCTTTTCAAAGTCGGGGCGGTCAAGATTCTTTCCGCTATAGCCTTTGTCGCTGTATGTTTTAAATTCATTACCACGTGTTTCATGTTCACAAAATGAGATTTGGCTTTCAATTGAAATACTGTCTTTTTTATCGACTGATTGTCTTGCATATATTGCGTCATACATCGTTTACCTCCTCCAACGATGTATAAAAAATTACGCCCGCTAAGGCGTATTGTACACCGTTATCCAAAAAGTTTCAACATTTCTCATATTTCTTAAAAATCTCAAACAGTCTTTTTTCAATTTCCTTTCGCTTTTTGGGGTTATCTTTAGGGCGATGATGAATAATTCTAAAATTCATTTTGTCTTTGCTGATTGTATGGGTTGTTTTAACATTAACCATAGTATCGCCTCATTTCTTATTTAAGAATATGACGAAGAAAAAATAAAATGCTTACTTGTTTCGCAAGTGTTTATGTCAACATGCTGCATGATATAAGCATAGCATAATTGAGGTTTCATATAGCAATTTTACTCGTATATATAGTAAAGCCCGAAAATTCGACAATGTGCTGATATAGTCCCTTTTGGGGTGATTGAAACGTGTACTTACGTATTCGAGATTTAAGGGAAGATAACGATTATACGCAACAAGATATTGCAAATTTGCTTTGTATCAGCCAAAGAACATATTCAAAATATGAGTTGCGGCGATATTGCAATTCCTGTTGAATATCTAAAAATTCTTGCAAGCCATTATGGAACAAGCACAGATTATTTGCTTGGTTTAACGTCTTGCAGGGTGTGCCCAAAGTGTACTAATCAAGCGCGCCACTTCATATAGGTGATTTCGAGCAAGCAAAGCCCTGCACCCCGCTACACCACTGCATTTCTTCCCTCATGTTGTATGCGTGTGGTCTCGGCTGGATGTGAAATCAACCCGAGACCACACGCATACAACATGATAATTATCTTCGATAATGATACGGTCAGAAAGTGCAGTGGTGTAGCGGGGTGCGGAGTGAGTTCAAAGTAGTAAGTTTAAGTAATTCTATAGAGTATATTTTAGTGGGTTAGGTGGTATAGGTGGAATTAGTGGAAAGGGATTTTAAGGTGTTTCGTGAGGTTGCGCGTTGGCGTTTTTGTTTGGGTAGGCACTTGGTGTTTTTAGCGGGGTTTACCTCTCAAAGAGTAACGGACAGAAGAATAAAGGCGTTACTCTCTGAGGGGTATTTGACCCGACATAAAGTCTTGTACGGAGTACCGAATGTGTACCAATTAACAAGTAAGACAAAGAAGCTTATTGGAGCGAATCTTAGGCAGGATAAAATCCGACTTGACCAAATCATGCATGATATTGCGGTGCTGGATGTGGCGATTGCCATCATGAAATCTTTGGGGCTAAGTCCTGCCGACATTAAGACCGAAAAACAGCTACATCAAGAAAGTGGCTTTGGCAAGCGAGTGCATCATCCCGATTTTGTGTTTATCCATAAGGGCAAGAATTACTGCGTTGAGGTGGAGCTTTCGCTTAAATCTAAGGCTAGATTAGAGAAAAATATTAAGGCGAATTTTCTGCAATATGATGTGCAGGTTTGGGTGGTTGATGAACAGGGTGGAAAACTCAAACGCATTTTGCAAGAGTTTAAGGCACAGTACCCTAACATAAAAATTACAAATATTAAGGAGCTGGTGAAATGATAAACCTAGAATTTTTATTGAGAATTGCAAATCGGGTTGACAGCAAGGCCAATGCTAACGCTGTCGTTGGTGTTGATTATCCCTGTTTTTATTGTTCTGTATGAACAACAAAAGACTTATCGCATCAACAAGATTTTTAATTTTAGAAAAGAACTAAAGCGAATTAGAAAACAAAAACGCAAGGTGGTCAATCATAAAAACGCTACTCTAATTGGCTATTCGGGCAGACAAAAAGTTTACATCCCCGATGATGCCAAGCATGTGTTTATGTGTGGGACTACAGGCTGTGGAAAAACGGTTGCACTGGCTAATTTTATAGCCAAAGGCAACCCAATGCTGATAGTTGATGGCAAGGGTGATACTGGCGAACGGTTCTATTTATGACATTGTGAAGCGATTAAAGGGCAAGCGTAAATTATATGTAATCAACATGACTAATCCGCTGAAATCTGATTTCTATAACCCATTCCAAAATGCCACGCCCACGATTGCCAAAGATATGTTAATCAATATGACCGAGTGGAGCGAGGAACATTACAAGCTGAACACAGAACGATATTTGCAAAAGCTGTTGCAGTTGCTTGTGCTGAACAAAACGCCGCTGTCGTTCAAAAGCATATTGGCACACATGGGTCTAGATAAATTTGCGGAGCTAAGCGGAAATCTGCAACAGTGTGGGAAAATATCCAAAGATGAACACTTAGCCAATATGGAAATAGCTAAGACCAGTGGCAAGATTGCTGAAAATGCAGTGGCACGCTTTAGCTTGATAGCAGAAAGCGAGCTGGGCTACATCTTCAATGAAACAGGCGTTGACATTCACACTGCGCTTGAAGAAAAAGCTATAATTTCGTTCATATTAAACCCACTAATTTATCCCGAATTGTCACCACTGATTGGTAGGCTGATACTCATTGACAGTAAAAAGGCAGTGAGCAATTTATTTGGCACGAATGATAGAACATTCTTCATTATGGACGAAATAAACAGCTATGCTTCCCCTGTGCTGATTGACTTGGTGAATAAATCCCGCAGTGCCAATGTCACTTGTGTTTTAGCTACACAAAGCCTTAGTGATTTAGATTATGTGGCTGGACAGGCATTCAAAGAACAAGTCATAGAGAATTGCAATAATTTCCTTGTCATGCGACAAAACAGTGCCGTCAACGCTGAATGCTGGGCGAATATCTTAGGCACTAGCTCAACCCTTGAAATGACCTACCAACTGCAACAAAAGGGGCTGAATACATCAGAAACAGGCTTTGGGTCAGCTCGTAGGGTGCGTGAGTATTTGTATCACCCAGACGAAATAAAGAACCTACAAACAGGGCAGGGCGTGTTCCTGTCACGTGACACAGGGGGACATTATAGGGTTAAGGTGCATAAGGCGTTCTAATCCTTGAAAGTCGCACGGCTCTAAGAAAAATCCCTTGACAAGACAATCAAGTTGTAGTATAATATCTAGGATATGAGAATCTCGCACGTCTAAGACCAAGCGCGATTTTTGGGCAAAAACCAAGAAAGACGAACATAAGAGCTGGACAGCAAAAAGGATAAACCCTTATTTATTAGGCTTTGGTAATCGCACAACACAATATTTCCGGGGTGTGGCGAAGTTTGGTATCGCGCTTGGTTCGGGACCAAGAGGCCTCGAGTTCGAATCTCGACACTCCGACCAGCGGCGAGTCGCCGCTCACAAATCGCGCATTCGCTTTCGTGGATGCGTGATTTTTATTATCCCCCCCCCCCCCCCCCCGCCCTTCGCGGGGGGCAAGGCTTTTGGCGTCCTT
>Ga0123355_10000029_pt1 | contig 143843 bp, 163 predicted proteins | sample TergutEmb28metaG_3_FD_89872 | JGI IMG/M metagenome (GOLD analysis project Ga0123355, IMG submission 89872) | Embiratermes neotenicus P1 segment gut microbial communities from Petit-Saut dam, French Guiana - Emb289 P1 | ecosystem: Host-associated > Arthropoda: Insects > Digestive system > Gut ...
GTCTGCCCCATGGGCCTCCGCCTCCGCCGCCAGGGCGTCCACCGCTGTGCCCACCTTGTGGCTTTTTATTATCAGACATCACTCTTCACGACTCCTTCCACTGTAACGTCAGTACCTTGCGCTAGCTGTCCGTGTTGCGAATGTTTCCCATCGTGAAGCTCCGTCATGCCTTGGCTTGTGGCAATTTCATTGTACGCCGGGCAGTTTCCAAGCAATTCTTCATGTGTGCCTTTGCCTACAATTCTACCTTCTTCCAGCACAATAATTTGCTCGGCGTTCATAATCGTGCCAATGCGTTGGGCTACTACAATAATTGTCGCATTTGCGGTGTGCTCTCGTAGTGCCTTGCGCAGTTTTGTATCTGTCTGGAAGTCAAGCGCGGAGAAACTATCGTCGAAAATCAAAATTTCGGGGTCTTTTGCAAGGGCGCGGGCAATGGATAAACGCTGGCGTTGTCCGCCAGATACGTTGCTACCGCCTTGGGAAACTTCAAAGTCAAAGCCATCTTCTTTTTCTTGTATGAAATCCAGTGCTTGGGCAACTTCTGCGGCTTTGGTTAGTTCCTCTTCAGTAGCTTCTGGCTTGCCGTAGGAAATATTTGTCGCGGCTGTGCCAGACAACAACTGGCCTTTTTGCGGCACATATCCAATTTTGCTACGCAAGTTGGCCTGTGTCACATTGCGAATATCAGCACCATTTACAGAAATTTCACCACCAGTCACATCATACAGCCTGAGAATAAGCTGCACAATTGTAGACTTGCCAGAACCTGTTGCGCCAATTATTGCCGTGGTCTGTCCCGGCAAAGCCGTGAAGCTGATACCCTCGATAGCGTCGGCCTCTGCATTTGGATATCGGAATGAAACATTATCCAGCTTGACAATGCCGTTTTGGGCAGCGTTAAATTCAACTGGGTTTGCGGGGTCGGTAATGGAAAAATCCGTTTCCAAAACTTCCGCAATACGCGCGGCAGAAACCTGTGCGCGCGGCACCATAACCAGCACAAAGGAAATCATCATAAACGAGAAAATAACCTGCATTGCGTATTGCATAAAGGCCATCATATCGCCAATTAGCATATTTCCATCCGCAATTTGGTGGCCACCCACCCATATTACCAAAATGGATGTACCACCCACCAAAAACGTCATAGCTGGCCCTGTAATAGCCATAACACGGCCAACAAAAAGCCCCATGTCTTTTAGCTCGGTATTGGCAGTGTTAAACCGCTTCTTTTCGTGTTTTTGAGTGCCAAAGGCACGGATTACCATAAGCCCATGCAAAATCTCACGCGAGACTTTGTTTAGGCGGTCGGTCATTTCCTGTATGATTTTGAACTTAGGCATAACAATAGCCACGATTGTAAGCACCAAGCAAATGAGAATAAGTACCGCCAGACCAATTATCCAGCCCATGCTGACCGAACGAGTTAGCGCCATTGTAATGCCACCAATGGCCATTATTGGCGAAAACAGCAACATTCGCGGAAAGATATTGGCAAGCATTTGCACTTGGCCAATATCGTTTGTGCAACGTGTGATAAGGGAAGCGGACGAGAACTTGTCAAATTCCGCCTGGGAGAAATTTTCCACCTTAGTGAAAAGCTCTTGCCGCAGGTTACGCGCCGCACCCGCCGCTATTTTTGGGGAAATGTAGCCCACCGCTATAGATGAGCACCCCGCCAGTAGCGCAATACCCAACATTCGCAAGCCCATTTGTAGCACGAAGTAAGTACGATATTCGCCGCCTTCTACGGCAGGGGCTACAATGCCGTCGTTTACAATTTCGGCCATTAGGGTAGGGAGGTACAACTCAGCAAAGGCCTGACCTAGTAGCAGCAGGACAATAAGTACAAGTCCTGGCCAGTAGGGTTTTAGAAACCTAATTAGTTTTAGCATGATTCACTCCTGTATGCTCTGCACTTTATTTCATCTGCTATATGCTTCCGATATTCTTCTGGGCGGTAGTGCATGGTTTCGATTAGCTCAATCATTTCCTGTGCGGAAACTTTTTTCGCACCAATAACCTTACCTTCTTCCAGTATGAGTTTATCCAGGTCAAAATCTGTTTGGAAAAAGAATACATCGACTATATGGTTATATTCTTCCCATATGAAACGCTGGACAAATTGCAAGTCATTTTCCGTTGCACAAAGGCCAATTTCTTCCCGCACACCCCTGATAGCACATTCTGCCGGGCTTTCCCCTGCTATGGTATGTTCGCAAACAATGTCCCAACCACCAGGCAAAAATTCCTTATCATACGCACGTTGCTGTAGCAAAAACTCCATTGCCATGTTGTATACATATACATGAGTGCCGTGGTAATACTGGCCGGGGTGCAACGCACTGCCTTTATCCGCTACAAGTCCTGTAGGGTTGCCGCATCTGTCCATTATGTCGAACTGTTCGGTCATATGTCCAGCCTCAAACTAACCGGGCAATGGTCCGACCCCATTATATGCGGGTGAATTTCGGCTTCCTTTATATTGCCACGCAAATTTTCGGTTACTAAAAAGTAGTCGATCCGCCAGCCAACATTCTTAGCCCGTGCTTGTCCCATATACGACCACCAGGAATACGCGTCGAGTTTATCTGGATACAAATTGCGGAAGGTGTCCACAAAACCAGAGTCCAAGAGTTCCGTCATTTTTGCCCGCTCTTGTGGGGTGAAGCCCGCGTTTTTTGTGTTAGTTTTCGGGTTTTTCAGGTCGATTTCCTTGTGAGCAACGTTCAAATCGCCGCAGACAATTACGGGTTTGTCAAAGCTGTGGAGGAATGCGCGAAACGCGTCTTCCCATTCCATACGATAATCCAGGCGAAGCAATTCACGTTTTGAGTTAGGTGTGTAAATTGTTATGAAGTAAAATTTTTCGTATTCGGCGGTTATAATGCGGCCTTCTTTATCATGCTCTTCAATACCCATGCCGTAGGTTACGTTTATTGGCTTTTCCCGCGATAAAAGCAATGTGCCTGAATAGCCCTTTTTCTCTGCCGAGTTCCAATATGCGTGGTAGCCCGGGAAAACAAAGTCGGCTTGTTCCGGCTGCATTTTTGTCTCTTGTAGGCCGATAATATCGTAATCGCCTGCATTAAAAAAGTCCATAAACCCCTTGCCCATGCAGGCGCGTAGCCCGTTAACGTTCCATGAAACCATGTTCATTTCTATTGTTCCTCCTTCTCTTTTTCCTCTTCTAAAACTTCTCGTACCGCTTGTCTTATGTGATGGCGCAAAAGGTTGTCGCCGTTGTTATCCGTCATGCGCCGCGCTTCCATATATCCGTTTTTTACCGCCGCTTTGGTCAGAAAATAAATGATAACAAAAAAAGGAACAATCACCGTCACGACAACGAAAAAAATTGCTCCAAATTGGGCACCAAGAAAAATAGCAAGGAAAATCACACCGAAGCCAAACACCGCAAACATGATTTTATCCAATTTAATCACCCCAAGATATTATAGCATAAAATCTGAATTTGTCTTCCAATATTTATCCAAATATGTCATACTTACCATGAGGGGTGAGGGCGGTGTTCAAAAAATCTATAGCGAAACCAAAAAAGCGTGGCAATTTCCGCTTGTTTCTTGGCACGAAATACTTCACCGTAAAACGTCATCTGCACTGGATATTTGGCAAATACAAATTTGCTAAGCCGAGCACCACACTGCTACCTTACAAATGCTACGCCCACAAAACGCCGTTATATAGGAAGCTAAAGAATGTTGATATGCATTTGCAAACAGGCAAGGTGGCTAATCTCAATATTGCTGTACGAAAATTAGAACGCGTAACAATTGCCCCAGGGGAAGTTTTTTCTTATTGGAGGTTGATTGGTAAACCCACAAAACGTAAGGGCTACCAACCGGGCATGATACTAAAAAGCGGTACAGTAACTGTGGGCGTTGGTGGTGGGCTGTGCCAGCTTTCCAATTTAATTTACTGGATGACCATTCACACTCCGCTAACCGTAACAGAGCGACACCGCCACGGGTACGACGTTTTTCCCGATTCTAACCGTACGTTGCCCTTTGGCAGCGGGGCCACGTGCTTCTACAATTACGGCGACTTAGTAATTATGAATAACACCCAGGACAGTTTCCAACTTGTGCTGGAAGTCACGGATGAATTTTTGAAAGGTGTGTGGTATAGTAGCCAACCGCCGGAATTTTCTTACAGCGTGTATGAAAAGGAACACAAAATGCAATCGGAATTTTGGGGTGGGTATACACGGCACAATGTATTATATAGGAAGATACACGACAGAAAAACCGGTGCACAAGTCGCCGATGAATATGTAATTGAAAACCATGCGATAATGATGTATTCGCCAATGATAGAGGGAAGGACAGACCAATGCTAACCACAAAAATAATGGTTGTAGACGATGACCGCAATATAGTTGAGCTTATCTCGCTATACCTACGCAAGGAAGGCTATGAAACAAAAGAGGTAAACAATGGGCGCGTAGCAGTAGAAACATTTCCCGCGTACGCGCCGTCGTTGGTTCTTTTAGATTTAATGCTACCAGAAATGGATGGCTACCAAGTATGTCGCGAAATACGCCGCATAAGTGCTGTGCCAATAATTATGCTAACGGCAAAGGGCGAAACTTTTGACAAAGTGCTTGGCCTAGAGCTAGGTGCAGACGACTACATGGTAAAACCCTTCGAGCCAAAGGAATTGGTGGCCCGCGTAAAGGCAGTGCTACGCCGCTATGAAAACAAGCCCACCGCTAGCCCCAGGGTAATTGTGTTTCCCAATCTTACAATAGACCCAGAAAAATTGACCGTCTTGTACCACGGGCAAACCCTGGATCTTCCCCCAAAAGAGTTCGAACTTTTACATTACTTGGCTGGCCACCCTGGTCGCCCCTTTACCCGTGATCAGTTGCTTTCTGCTGTGTGGGGGTATGATTTTGCAGGGGACACTCGCACGGTAGACGTTCACATAAAACGACTGCGAGAGAAAATGCGCAAACCTGATTCCTGGGAAATAAAAACCGTGTGGGGGACAGGGTATAAATTTGATACTGTTGTGAATTAACTGGACGGTTTTCCAGTTAATTCACTATAGTAAAAGGGGCTGTCTCGTCAGCCCCTTTTTTGTGCATTTACTTATATTGCCGTAGTATTATATGCGAAATCCTCTTCGGCATCTAGTGACAGGTGGAAATCAACCGCTTCCATAAAATCACGGTATAAACTCTGTATGTCTACACCATGATAGTCTATTAAGGTATTTGGCAATCCAATAACTTTTCCATGGAAAATACTATCCACATCGCAAAATTCTACAGTGCCTATGAAGCCCTTGTACTCAAGATTATTTTTCATATTAACCCTCCCTCTGTTAGTGTGTCCAACAAGTTTATTATCTGATACATTAACAATTCTTTATGTGGGTACATTACAAATTTCATTTGGACTACTCAACCGATAAAATCATATCATTTGTTTCAAGGGGCTGTCTTGCTAAGAATTGCGAGGTAGCCCCTTTTTTGTTTGTAATACAACTTGAGAATAATGAAAAAAACTAGTCATTAGTCAATAGTTAGTCAAAAATTAGTTGAATGAGCAAATTAAAACCCTTGCAGACACCGAGTTTGCAAGGGTTTTCCAACTCTGCACTTGGCACGATTCGAACGTGCGACCTACCGCTTAGGAGGCGGTTGCTCTATCCCCTGAGCTACAAATGCGTTATAATTATTTTATCACAAAATTCCTAAAACGAAAAGAGGTTTATTATCATGAAATTGACAGACCGTTTAGCCCAGCACAACATGGTTGTAAAAGGGCCGCTAACTCACCCGTTCGAGTCTATGCACATGGGCAATGGAGACATTGGCGCAAGTGTAAACATCTATCCGCACGAAATCAAAATTATCCTGGCAAAATCCGACATTGCCGATGCCCGCTCTAACGCAAACCCGGAAAAATTCGCCTTAAAACACGACGACCTAATAAAGCTGGTAGAGGAAAAAGACCGCGACATTTTCTGCATCTGGGAGGTTGGCCGCGAAAAGGCCGACTACATTGTAGACAGCTACGACGAAGACGACCGAATGATGCCCGAACCAAAACGCGCCGGCTGTATTAGACTTTTTCACCCGGGGTTGTCGGATACTTATGTAGAGTCCGAGTTGCAACTTGCGGACGGTGTAATTGTGTGCAAATTCCACTTTGCCAAAGGGAAACTGATTGTACGTGCCTTTGTAGAAAAAGGTGCGAATCGTGTTTGGATGAATGTAACAGCCGAGGGCGATGCCCCCTGGTTTGTGCTGAATGTAGAAAAAGAGCCTGATGACTATAGAATTGATATGCCACTACCCGTGTTAAAAAACGAGGATAACCGTCTGTCGTCGATTACGCAAACTATCCCAGGTGGCTTTGGCATAGATGAATTTAGCTGGACACTTGCCGCTAAATTCCCGGAAAAAGGGGACTGGCTACAGTACAAGGCATACCGCGTACGCCAGTATTGCAAGTTGGACGACGGCGAAAGCGCAGAGTTGTGCGTAGCCATAGCCACCGACCGCGACGGCACAGACACCCTCAACCGTGCGCTAAAACTTGCCACGGAATGCGACAACTACGCGCAAGTTTTTGAAAACCACCAAGAAAAATGGATGGAGTATTGGAATCGCTCAAATATCGAACTGGCAGACAAAGAACTAGAATCCGTATGGTATCGCAACCACTTTGGCTACGCTTGCGCACTGGGCGCAAACCCGCTTGGTAGTGCCGGAAATGTGTTGATACAAGACTCTATTCCATGGAACGGCGATTGCCACACAAACCACAACTTTCAAAAATGGTACTGCACAGCGTACGCAACAAATCATGCCGAGTGGATGGAATTGTACGCCCGTTTTATTCGTGAGAAGTTGTCGATTTTTGAATACCAAGCGCAGCTTTTATTTGGCGTAGACGGCGCGTTTGTGGATATTTCCTACTTCCCATTTATGGCGAAAGAGCATTGCAATGTTATCAACTTTTTTGGGCGCGCGCTGGCGGTAACGGGCTGGATGGCTGCGCCGTTATGGCATCATTATGAATATTTCAAAGATGTGGATTGGCTACGAGACAACACGTATCCATTCTTAAAAAGAGCGGCGATGTTTTATGTAAACTATATGGAGAAGTATTCAGACGAAACGAACGAGATTTGGCCGTCTGTGCGGCTGGAAGAACCGGGTTTCACCAAGGATTTTATTGGCTTGCGCAATGTGCTAACTGACTTGTGTATGTTCAAAAAAACATTCGAGCGGGCAATTGCCGCGGCGGAAATTTTGGGCGTAGACGAAGACTTGCGCGAAATTTGGGCAAAAACTTGCGCCCGTGTGCCCGAGATTGAATATGGTGAAGACTGGATTTCACTGGACAAACACTGGCCGGAGGTCGAGCCGAAACGCCGCGCGGACGAGTCTCGCTACAGCCGTTGGGGCGGCGGTGGTTGGATCGTGTACCCAGGCGAACACGTGCAGGGCGACGAAGAAGACAACGAACTTGTCAAAACTCTGCGCCGTATGCTGTCCAAAACTGACCCACTTAACCCCTTTATATCCGAGTTAACTGGTGAAAATATGTACCCAGGTGTGCCTGTAATTCACCCGATTTCGTCTCTTGTGCCTATGATCAGGCTTGGACTAACTGAGAAATTTGACCGTATTCGTGAGGTTTTGCTTGCCCACAGGCTAACATACGGACAAGCGGCGTCATATATGCTTGCTGGCGGGGCAATTCCCAAAGAGGTTAATTCGAACATGGGCTTTTTGTGGTACGACTGGCGTTCTGTTGAAAATAAATATGCTGGTGTGTTGGCGATAAATGAAATGCTGCTGCAAAGCCAGGGTGGAGTAGTGCGGTTGTTCCCGTTTGTGCCAAAGGATATGGACGTGGCGATTGATGGATTTAGAGCCATTGGCGGGTTTGTAGTTTCCGCGAAGCGTGAGAATGGTGTTGTTACGGCGGAGATTCTGTCCGAGCTTGGTGAGGAGTTAAAGTATAAACTGCCTTGTGGTACTGTGAAAACTATGCCGACAGAAGCGGGGAAGGTTTATACTGTGACTTTTTAGATGAGTTGAGCCAGTGTGGCCATACAAGAAAAGCAATCGCAAGTACAAAAGCTCCGTCATTCCTGGTCAAGCTAGGAATGACGGAGCTTTTTTTTCATCTTCATTTACTGGAGCAAACCGACGCAACCAGTAATCAATAAATTTCAACTGGTAACTAAATCACGTCGAGTTCAGACAATTCAGATTTTTCAGGCAATTTCTATTCCACAAACACTGCCGAATACCAATTTGCCTCATCTTCTCGCGATTGCATTACATACAGCGGCAAGCCAAATTTCTCTACGGTCTTAAACACATCAATGCCAATAGCATGGAAAGCTGGCCGCGCTTTTGTTGGCACATTGCAGCATTTATCATGTATTTTGCTGCATTCCTTACACAACCCACAATCGCTTAACGAAAACGAAAAATGATAGCCGTCCAAAAACGACTGCCGTTCTATTTCCCAGGAAATTTTCTGGCTAACGGCCTTATCATTACACCCAATAATTATCCCCCAGGAATAATGCTCAAAAATTTTGCGGTATTCTTCCATGCTAAAAGGCGATTTTTGGTACGGGCAAGTATGGTTGCGACCGTAGTCACTACACCCAAAAATGCACTTTAATACCACGCGGGGGTCAAAAACAATGTCTTCAATGTTAAATTTTACGGCGTTTTTCGCGCCCATCTCTTTTGCAAGGTTTACATATTTTTCGTGTCCCATATGTATCTCCTCTTCTTGTAATATTTGTTGCTTTGTCGTATGATATCATGTATACAATAAAAAGAAAAGGTGGCGTTAATCTTGAAAGAAGTTTTAGTTGAATCTCAGGGGCTGGCAGAGTCTTACCACGCGGCACTATTGGCACTATACAATCAAGGCGAGATTATATCTTGCAACGACTGGGAGCAAAACCAGCAGGAAGTTTCCATGACTATGGTAGTGAATGAACCCCTGGCCGAGCCTATGATTTCTAAGCTGTACATCGGCGGCTTTCGCGAATTACAGCAGTATCAAATGGAAGTACTGGATGGTATCCTAGACTTTAAAATTGGCGAAGAAACTACCTGGGAGTACACCTACCACGACAGAATGGTAAACTTCCCAACATCTGACGGGAAGAATGTGAACCAAATTGAATTTGTGATTAACGAGCTAAAGCGCAACAGCGACTCTCGTCGTGCGATTATTAACATTCGCGACAACGGTATCGACCCCTTTAACGAAAATCCCGCTTGTTTGCAAAGTTTGCAGTATTTTATCCGTGGCGGAAAGCTCCACTGCAAGGTAATGATGCGTAGTAACGACGCCACAAAGGCCACATTTATGAATGCTTTCGCATTCATAATGATGCAGAAAAAAATTGCAGACGAGTTGGGCGTATCGGTTGGTACATACACCCACCGTGCGAATAGTTTCCATTGTTACGAGAAGGATTTTCCGCTACTAAAACAATATGTAGATGGCATAAATGCAGGGGACTTGGATAATATCACCTACGAATATGAAGATTTTTATCAAGACATGATGGAAGAGACAATCCCGGAGATTGAAGAGTTGGTTAGCACGTTGAAACAGGAGAGTGAACAGCGATGAAAAATTTCATGGCCGAAGATTTTCTCCTACACTCTGCAACGGCGAAAGAACTGTATCTCCACATAAAAAACCTGCCAATAATCGACTACCACTGTCACCTGGACCCATACGCAATAGCCCAGAACTCTACATTCAAAAACATAACTGACCTATGGCTAGGCGGCGACCATTACAAATGGCGGCTGATGCGCCATAATGGCATACCTGAGTCCCACATAACAGGCAACGCCCCAGACGATGAAATATTTGCCGCATTTTGCGCAACAGTAGAAAAAGCCATCGGCAACCCGGTTTTCCACTGGGCGCATATGGAAATGCGGGAGTACTTTGGCTACGACAAACCAATTACAGCCGCTTGTGCCGCAGACCTGTACGCCCTGTGCAACAAGCAAATCCAAGCAAAAGACTTTAATGTGCACAGTCTGCTACAGCGCAGCAATGTAGAATGGCTCGCCACCACAGATGACCCCATAGACAAGCTGGAAGACCATATTCGCATCAGTGAAATGCCCGACATACCAAAAGTTTTCCCCAGTTTCCGCCCATCTAGCGCCTTGGATATTGATAAACCGACCTTTGTCGACTACATCAAAAAACTAGGCGCAACAGATTGGGAAAGTCTAACCGCAATCCTGGCCGCCAGGGTAGGGCACTTCAACCGCGTTGGTTGCAAAAGTTCCGACCATTCCCTTGAGCCGCCTGTGTTCAACAGGAATAAAACAAAAGCTCACGAGGCCTTGGACTGTGCCCTGCATGGTATTACACCCACTCCAGAGCAAGCAGCCGCCTACAAAACCGAACTTCTCATATTCCTAAGCGGCGAGTACGCCAAGCACAACTGGGTAATGCAACTGCACATGGGTGCACAACGCAACAATAATTCACGAATGCTAAAAATCGCTGGACCAGACACAGGCTTTGATATAATGAGCGATGGCGGCTATTCTCTCGCGCTAAACCAGTTACTTAACGCCATGGAAGAACAGGATACCCTGCCGCGCACCGTCCTGTACAGTCTAAACCCCAACTCCGACGATATGCTTTCTGCCACAACAGGAAACTTTGCCGGACGCGGCATAAAAGGCCGCATACAATGGGGCAGCGCATGGTGGTTTAACGACACAAAAATCGGCATGGAAAAACACATGACTACCCTTGCAAGCCATGGCCTATTGGCCAATTTTATCGGAATGCTTACCGACTCGCGCAGTTTCATCTCATACCCACGCCACGACTATTTTAGGCGAATACTAGCCAACCAACTAGGCGCGTGGGTAGAGGCAGGAGAGTTCCCACACGACATGGAGCTACTGTGTGAAATTGCGGAAGGTATCGCATATAAAAATGTAAAGGAGTACTTCACATGAAAATCGCAATCCTGGTAATTATTATCATCGCGGCGTTTTTGAGTTTTTTATTCCAGTTCTTAAACTACAAAAACCGCAACGCACCGCTACCAGAAAACGTAAAGGACGTTTTTGATGAGGATGAGTACAAAAAAAGCAAGGCCTATGGTGCTGTAACCATGCGCTTTGGTATGTTAACTGGGCTTATTGGCCTGGCAACATCCCTTGTAATTCTAGGTTTTAACCTGCACAGCCGACTCTTTTATTTTTTCGCAGGGCACACCGAGAATTACTATTTCCAAGTAATTCTCATGTTTGTGGCACTTTGGTTTATCTTCATGCCTATCGACGCCATACTTGGTGCAATCAGTACTTTCAAAATCGAGGCAAAATATGGCTTTAACAAAACCAAGCCCATTACTTTTATAGCCGATATTTTCAAAGATGGCCTGCTTAGCGGCATACTAATGCTTGGGCTACTATCGGCGTTTATCGCGCTGTTTAATTGGCTGGGCAACTGGGTATTTATCGCATTCTTCTTTGTGCTAATTATTTTTGCTATTTTGCTGGTGTTTTCCAGCGTTTTGCAAATGCGCTTGTTTTACAAATTCACTCCGCTGGAAGAAGGCAGCCTACGTACCCGTGCAGAGGAGCTTGCTAAAACCCTTGGCTTTCCTATAAAGCGCATTTTGGTGCTTAACGCTTCCAAACGCTCTACCAAGTCTAACGCGTTTTTCACAGGCATTGGCAGAACAAAAACCATTGGCCTGTTTGATACGCTACTGGAAAAATTCGACGAAGATGAAGTTCTGTCGATTCTTGCGCATGAAATAGGCCATGCAAAGGAAAAGCACGTTGTAAAAATGATTCTCCCTATGCTATTTATGTTTGCTGTTGTGTTGGGTGCTGCATTTTTTGTTGTAAATGAGCCCGCTGTTTCTTATGCGTTTGGGTTTACTAAGTTAACGAAGCCTTTGGTATGTATGCAACCATGATACTTGCGACACCGTTTTTCCTTATTATGGGCATACCGCAAAGTGTGCTAAGCCGCAAGCACGAGTACGAGGCGGATCAATACGAAGTGAAATATGTTGGCGTAGGCCCTGCGGTTTCTGCCATAAAAAAATTGTACGCCACCGACTATGGCAATCTTACACCACACCCGTTAGTGGTTAAACTGTCGTACAGCCACCCGCCGCTTACTGATAGGGTTGCGGCAATGGAGAAATATGCTTCATCTATAAACTCAACATCTGGTTGAAAAAAGTAAACAATGCCGCCATTGTATTAACACCATGCATGTGGTTAAATTTACAGCAAGGAGGCGGTAAAATGGAAATTGCAAAAAACCTAAAGCGACTGCGGTTAGACAAAGGGCTAACCCAAGAAGAAATTGCCGACCGCATAGGCGTTACGGGCCAAGCGGTAAGTAAATGGGAACGGGGCGATTGCTACCCGGATATTACCCTGCTACCTGGGCTTGCCAATTTTTTTGACGTTACAGTAGATGAGTTATTGGGAATGTCGGAAATAAAGGGGAAGATGTGGGGTGTGTATGCAAAGGCATCCACTTTACAGACGGACGGCAAGTATCACGAAGCTGCTGCAGTTTTTGAAGAAGCGTTGAAAACTTTCCCCGGTGACGAAGGGCTAACCAGGTCGCGAACGATGGCACTTGCCATGGCTGGGGAAGGTGCTGAATGCGCCATTACCATGTGTGAGCGATATTTAGAAGACGACCTGCATTTTAGTGATCACTCCCGCAGCGGGGTGACCGCGGTGCTGTGTTTTCTGTATCGCAGTGCCGGAATGGTAGAGAAGGCCGAAGCCATCGCGCGCCGCCGCCCCCATGTTAGGGATAGCAGGGAGTTTCTTCTTCCTAATTTTCTTACAAACGCAGAGCGGGAAGCATATTTGCGCGAACATTTGCCTGGGATACTGACAACGATATATGAATTGATAAGTGGCGAAATCGCGTCGGACGAAGAATATTTACGCCGTACTATTTTGGGGGCATATAAGACAATTGTGCCAACAGATGTAGTGGCGGAAAAAATTGTGGAGTTCATGAGCGGTCGCTGAATACAAAAATCCTTGCTAAAATTAAGTAAAGCAAGGATTTTTTTTGACACACCAAGGAGGTGCAGTATGAGTGCAGAAACCCAGGGACATAAGGTAAAACTACAAACGATGGCCAAAGTAGTAGCGTACAAAAAAAAATTGATACCCACAAATATACCCGAGACATATGAAATCAATCCCAAATTAGCAGCTATTACCGGCAGTAACGAGGCAACCATTCGCAGTGCGGTGCTTACTTTGCGGGACTTTTTGCATTCGCTGTTTGACCATTTGGCCAAAAGTGAATACGCTGTGCCACCTAAGAAACCAACCAGTGCAGGAGATTATCCTTTTATAGGAAATATCTCTACTTTGCTGGTGGAAATTGGCTACAATGGATGTCTTGATGGCGACTCGCTAATGCTGGAAAAAATGCCAGTAGCGAAGAAAAATTGCTATAAATTTTTAGAGGAATGTGGATTTGTTTTTGCGGAAACAACAATTACTTTCCCAAATAACCCCGCTGTGCTGGTGGGGCTAAAGGCCATGGCTTTTGCCGATATGGAATTACGTACCACGCGTCGTTTCAAAAACGATGACCAATTTTTACGACTGGATTACCATCTGTTAAAAGCCGACCCAGTCGATATGTACGATGTGCTAAAAGACCATATTCATCCCCTGCATGAGAAAGTGCAGGATTTTATTCTGCATTTGCACAAGCGATATGTAAGTGCAGGATTGACGTGTGCAATGCGCATTCTGGGCGATGTGACAATCGCTTATGCAGATATGCGCGCAAGTAAAAAAGAGCACACAACCCAGGACATCTATCAAAAGCGTCTGTACGAAATTTCACACTCCATAGCCCACAGCTACTGCTTGTATGTACGAGCGAAGAAAACCGCGAAATATGCGCCGCTTATTGAAACCTTCCCACCGTATTTGCAGGAGAAAATAGCAAACGGCTATGGCTGCGACCGAAAACGCGGCGAGCCATGCCAAGGTGGCTGTCAGGGGATACGCATTCCCCTGGATGAGACTGTGCTTGATATAGCAGATGAAATTGCTATCTGGCTGGATAATGAATTACCGCCAACTCACCCAACACGTTAGCTAACGTAGCGAAACACGTTATTGCCCCTTACCCCAAAGCATTGTAAACTGGCTTTACCGCGGAAAACAAAAAACTTTGGAGGTAAACATGACCCTAAAAATCGGAGACAATATCAAAGCCCTGCGCGCCGAAAAAGGCGTAACCCAAGAGCAACTTGCCGACCACCTTGCCATAACATATCAATCCGTTAGCAAATGGGAAAACGGCGTAACCAGCCCCGACCTGCAACTAATCCCGCAAATTGCCGAATATTTCGATGTGACAATCGACCAGCTTTTTACACAGAGTATGAGCGGCTACAAAAACAAGGCGCAACGCCTAGTTGCAATTTACGAACAGTCAGGCAAGAAAGAGGATTACGAAAGGGCAGACAAAGAGTGCGAAAAACTTTTTGCCGAAGGTGAACCCGATGGCGCAGACATGAGAATGTACGGCATTTTGAACGAATACCATTCCTACGCACTGGCGAAAAAAGCGGAGGAGCTGTATAAACAAGCGATTGCCGCTGGGAATAAATCCGAGTCCCAGTTGATGATGCTTTTGTCAAAAACCAGCCGCAACGATGAAAATATTGCTACATGGCAGGAGGCCTTAAAAGATGACCCGGCCAATGTGCGGAATTGGCAATTACTCGCCAGCGCATACGAGTACGCCAATATGCAGGAAAAAGCACTGGAAATAGTGGAAGAAGGCTTGACGAAATTCCCGAACGACGCATGGCTATTGTGCCAATGCGGAAACCTGTATCGTACGCTAAAAAGATACGACGAGGCAATTGAACTTCACGAAAAAGCTATCACAGTTGCGCCAACCGAAGGCGGGAGTTATTACTCCCTTGCATTTATCTATCAAGATTTGGGCAAGCACAACGAGGCTATTGCCGCATGGGAAAGGGTAGTGGAGTCTTGTCTGAAACATGGCTTTCACATTGAAACTCGCTGGCCTTTGAAAGAAATAGCACGACTAAAAAAATTAGCTGAATAACACAGGAAAAATCCTTGCTTAAATTTACGTCTAAAGCAAGGATTTTTTATTTTAGTTACTGGCATACCTATATTGTATTCCTATACAACTTCGATTTTTCTCATAAACTTTCGTACAACTTTGTTCATATTGTTTACAATGATATCTCCAGTAACGCGAGGGTTTTTTACTTCACTTTGAGTGTGCAGTGTGCTTATTCTTGAATAAACCGAGGTTATATTATCAACACCGTCAAATAACACGTAGTCTAATATCTTCTTGGCCTTGGCATAACCCTCATCAATCATATAATATATCAATTCACTATTATAACAAATAGAATTAGTTATAATATTATCAGAGAAATTTATTTTAATTATTTTCTTGTCTGTGCACTCGTTTTCAAATATATAATCGTAGTTATCAAAATATATGCAAATAATGTAATCAACGGGATTTTTTAGAATTGGCATAATGGGTATATTGTCAATTATCGCACCGTCATAAAACTTGTCGCCATTTATATCTATAGCCGGATTAAAAATAGGAATGGATATGCTGGCACGCAAATGGAGTTCTATGTTCTCTGGTGTCATTTTTCCTATATCAACATACACTAATTTCCTCTTTTTTATATCAACAAGAGGGACATAAAAAATACTGCATAGTTGTATGTCGCATATGATTTGTTTAACGACATCATGCAAGAAAGTGCTTTTGAGCAATGATGTAACCCATTTCCTTTGCCTACCTTTATCTTCTGCTTTCCATATATCAATTGCCATATCCAAATTGTTTGCGAGAAAAGCATATGAATTTAGTGCACCTATAGATGCAGAGCTAACATACCGAAAATCAGAAGGCTTAAATATTTCCCGTATAGCTTGCAATGCTCCAATTTGATATGCACCTTTAGCCATTCCTCCGGACAAGACCAACCCAATACTACACATCCTTACTCCTCATCTCCCACAGCCTGACAAACAAAAGAAGAACTCCAATAATAAAAAAAATAATTGCGATATATTGTGATGTTGTAAACATCCAATATCTACCTCGGAGTGCGTCTCCTCGGAAAAACTCTAAAATAAAACGGCCTAAGGGATACGCCATGAAATAAATGGAAGTTGTTATTCCTGTCCTGTTATATTTAAGGTAAATTCCAATTAAAGTTGCAGACAAAACTAGTAGAAAGCCTGCCTCTATCAGCGGAATGGCAAGTAAAGGTATGTTTGCTGGGGCACCCAATGATGTAATGGGATAAACAATGGCTAATGGGTGATTGTAACTTATCTCAATACCGTAACAACAACCACCAAGCAAACAACCTATTCTACCTATACCGTGAGACAAAGCAAGAGCGGGTGCAAACAAATCAAATATAGAAATAATGTTTATTTTATATTTCTTACAAAATAAGATAACAGCAATCAGCCCGCCAATCAAACCACCGAAAAAAATAATTTCACCCGTTATATAATGAAATAATTCGCCAATGGAATATCCAGCATACTGTCCACGTAAAAAAATAATTCTGCTAATTCGCATAAGCGGTCGCAGTATATATGCACCAATTACACCACCAGCGATGCCAATTAAGAATATGAGCATTATATCATTAACATCATGTATCTTGTTTTTTCGTGAAAGAGTCATTATCAATAACCAAGCTAATACGGCAGAAACTACTAAGAGTAACCCGTATGCAGGAATGGATTTGCCAAAAATATTTATGTGTGAATGCAAGCAGTCCCTCTTCCAATCTTCAACTAACCCATTCAAAACAACGAAACAAAATCCCTACCGCCCTGCTTAGTGGATGGACTATTACCCATCAATACGGTAGATGTTGCTGGTGTATCTTAACTATTTTTGTCTAAATTGCAGCAAGGCACGCTGCACAAACAAGTGTAAAGAGTATCGATATTGCGAGTGCAATGACACTCATCACAATTCCAGCGGTAGCTACGCCAGTTGGTTTGCCTTGTGCGGTAAGACTCTTTTTTGAAGATGCGCCCAAAATTACGCCAATGAGTGACATCGGAACTGCCACAATCCCTATAACTGGAATCCACATTACCAGTAAAGATAAAATTCCTAATACCATTGATGCTACGGCCATTAGACACTTCCTTTCATGATTCTTCATTTACATACGCAGGAAAGATGTTTCGCTGTTTTGAATGGGTTATTGTCGTATTTTGTAGATAACGCAATTCTATCCCATATGGAGGAGCGTGTCAATACATATGGGCTATATTTTCTTCTTCTAATGGGGTGTATCATATTGGTGGGGAAAGGAGGCGCATATGAACCCAACTAATACACGAATACGCCAACTTATGGAGGAGCGGAATTGGACAGAATACCGCATGGCAAAAGAAACAAATCTTTCACAGTCCACAATCGCGAACCTATTTAAGAGAAATACTGTCCCCAGTATAACAACTTTAGAGGCCATTTGTAGTGGCTTTGGGATTACGCTTGCCCAATTTTTTTGTGAAGGAAATATTGTTGAGATAACGAAAGAGCAAAAAGAGTTGTTTGATAAATGGATAGCGCTGACTGGTGAACAGAAAGAATTACTTATGTGTCTTATGAAGCAGATGAAATGAATTGTCCCCGAAAATTGAATAAACAAAAATCCTTGCTTAAATTTACGTCTAAAGCAAGGATTTTTTATTTTAACTATGCGATAATACATACACAATCAAATTCAAAGGAGGTTAACAACCATGACATGGCTCACAAAAATGACAGAAGCCATCAACTACATTGAAGCTAACTTAACCGACAAGCCCGACTACGAAAAAGCAGCAAGCATCGCCTGCTGCTCCCTTTCCCAGTTCCAAAATATGTTCACATTCATCACGGACATCGCCCCGTCGGAATACGTACGCAGGCGGCGAATGGCTTTGGCCGCAAAGGAACTAACAGGCGACAAAATGAAAATAATCGACCTGTCACATAAATACGGCTACACATCGCCAGAGGCGTTCACCCGTTCCTTCAAATTATTTCACGGAATATCGCCAAGCGAAGTGCGCAAATATGAAAAATATGTGGACTATCCGCCAATTTCATTCCAATTACAAGTCATAGGGGGACATTTTATGCAAAACGCAAAATTTGAGACATTCAAAGACATTCTTGTTAGAATGGAAACAATCGAACTGCCAAGGACACTAAAAATGATCGTGCTATCCAATGAAAATTACCCGGATTTCGGTTGCATTGACGCGTATAATGAAAAATTCAAGCACCTTATCAAGGACAGGCACAGCCCGTATACGGAAATTGGCCTGTCCAGCAATTATGCACCAAATAGTTGGTACGCCTTCGGTTGTCAAGCGGACACGCTGGATGATGTGCCGGAAGGCATGGCTGGGATTGACATTGGTGTGAGTAAATTTGCGTGTCTTACATTCCGTATGCTGCCCGACAGCACCAGCCACGACCTTGTCGGCGGTGCAGATGGCCCAGGGGATGGAATGAAAATCGCTGGCGAATATTTGACTACCCAATGGATTCCCAAAAACGTGGACAACCTGCTTGGATATTACGAATGCGAACATAGCTATGGTTTTAACATAGGCAGCAAAACAATTTACTGCCCTATAGAAGTTTACAAAGTTGATATCGAAAACGAGCTGGAAATGTGTTTCTACTTACCGCTGGTATAATGGAGGTTTTGATGTTAGGAATAACAAATGAAATGAAGAAAGCAAAGTACGGTATTTCAGATGAAGCGATATCTGTTTTCGAAGGCATAATCGACAAGTATAAGGCCGAGGCAGGCCCAAACTTGATTGGGATAAAATACTTCCAACCAGAATGGGAGGACGAGTTTTGCCAGGCACTTATCAAACATCTAACCCAGGAGCAACGCTTCCATTTATACGAAACCCACGGCGGGTGCAATGGGGCAGGAGCAGATAAGGCGCGAAAAAACTTCGCACTAGAACACGCACATATGACTTTAGACGAAAGAATGACACTCTTCGCGGAAACATTCCAACGCTGGAAACCCGTGCTAAACGACGATAACACGCTAACACTAACCTTCAAATGTTCCCATGGTTACTATAAACGGGCTAGGGAAGGGGAGTACGCTACCCCTCCACCCCATGTGGAATCGTATTTCGAAAGATGTGCTGGCGGCCGATTGTACGAGTTGCAAAAAGCATTGGGAATAAAACTAAAAATAAAATCCGTAGATGTATCTGCCCTTGCGGCAGATGTTAATAATCCAGTTGTGTTTACATTTGAGATTGCGGAGTAGAGAAGGGGAGTACCATGAGCAAAAAAGATGAAAAATTCAACGAGTTAATAATTTTGCAACCGGCGGAGATACAAGATTGGGTTGTAAAAATGGACAAGTTGCTACTTGACCACGGGTGCAAATCTGCTGTTGACGCAAAGGGGAATTTCACATACACATCCAAACAAAGTGGAAAAATTGTGTGCCGCATTGCCCTGGGCGAAACAGAATGCACAGTTAGACCCAATACAAATAACGCAACCAATTCCAACGCAATGGGAAGTATCCCCGAAAATATGCTGGCAATCATGCGTAACGCGCGCGGTTGTGGGGGCTGTGAAAAGAAAAATCCCAATTTCATACAATGCAAACACGGCGGCCCGTTTCAATTTTCCCACAGCGGTGAAAATTTTGAAAGTTGCCGTTATGTAGGGTTTAATTTCATATTAGACAGCGCAGAAAACCGCGATGTATTGGAAAAATGGCTACTAACAGAAACGGGGGCGTAACATAACAGAAGGGTCAACCCCAACTGGTAAGAGTTTCTTACCAGTTGGGGTTGACCCTTCCTTTGGGTAAGCGGGTATAATAATGACAACTTAAAAAGAAAGAGGCTTGAACATGGAAAATCTCATCAAAATCAAGGAAGTTTCCGCCAAGTACGACATCACCGCCCGCACCCTCCGTTATTACGAGGACATGAATCTGCTAACCAGCACCCGCAGTGCAGATGTACAGTACCGACTATACGACGAAAACGCTATTCGACGGCTGGAGCAAATACTGATTTTGCGCAAGTTAAACATCAGCATAAAGGATATCCAAAATATCTTCGCCTCCACAGGCTCGGAGGTCGTTTTGGAAGTGTTGGGCTATAAAGTACAAAACATAGACGAAGAAGTCGCCCTGCTGCACGAGCTAAAGTCAATCGTCCTGGATTTCATACAGGAAATAGAGCAGGTAGATTTCGCCGCAAACACTGCAATAAAAAACCTATACGACAAGGCGAAGGAAATCGAAACCCAATTTGTAAACGTAAACTACATCGGCAAACCTTCCAACATAAACCGCTTTGTTGAAATTACAGAAAAACTCGATAAAAAAATCCCCGACATAATGATTGTAAGAATACCAAAATTCAGGGCGATTACAGGAGACTTTGAAGAGATTATGGGTTGGGCGTGGTCAGAGGGCAGACGAGAAACACTCTTTCAAGACGTTATTTTTGACTGCCCCGATTTCGCGATAAGGTATGACGACAGATTTGAATACACAATGGGGGTTAGGGACAATATTACCGACGCAGACACAGCCCCGTACAAAATACACGAATTTGAGGGCGGGCTATATGCCGTAGCCGTGAGTATTAACGACGACCATGAAAGCATTGGCAAAGTGGAATTTAAGATTATCGAAAGGCTTGAGAACAGTACAAATTTTGTATATGATGATAGCCGCGGGGTTATGGGGACTATGCCGTACCTTAACGAAAGCGACGATTGCGAAATCAAACGCGGACTCGGTTATTTTCAACTCTATCGGTTCGTGCCAATAAAACTAAAGGAGGATGCACAATGAATATTCCACTCGAAACACTGATACCCAAAAAGGTAAAAACATAGCTGGAGAACGGTGTGCTTTATATCCCAGCAGATGTACCAAACCTTGGCAAAAGCCGAAACTATATAAACATCCCAGGCAATTTCAAATTGCCATTTCGCCTGGATATGGCGGCAAAAATTGACTACCACTACTTAAACCAAGTAGCGTCGCAACTTACGTTGTACGTGGGCAACGGAACGGTATATTTTAATGGCGGCCACGTATCTGCCACCGATATATGGACAAAGAGCGATATCGCGCCAGATTTTGTGCGGTACAATGGTATTCCTGAAAAGGAATTTGCCGAAATCTCCATTTTCTACGGCAGGGACATAATGTGGGTTAGCGTGGACGGGCTGTATTGCTTTTCCACCAAAAAAATGTCGCCCATGGATACGGTCGATATTTCCATTTGCGGCGGCACGGCCACCAGGCTTTCCATCCGTTCGCTGGCTATTACCCAATACGACGAAAACGAGCCGGACATTCCGCTGGAGTTATCAAATTTGCCGGAGTTGTCGGAGCTTGAGCAATTTCTAAATGGCTTGCCCCAAGAAATTATCAGCGAAATGCGCGAAATGGATGAATTTTTGACTGCAAAAAAATATCGCCGTTCCCTTAAAACTGGTTTTTTAACATACCGCTCAGCAAATGGTTTCCGCATGGAAATTAAGGAGTTTGGCGCAGGCAAAGAAATAATCACAGCCTGGGCACCTACTGATAAAAAGCCAGACCTTACCAACGCAGTTATGAACAAACTTGCCGAAACTTCACACGAATTTGCGGCAAAAATATTTGACATGATACTCGGTTGTGGGGTTCATAGCCGTGGCTGCAAAAGAACTGTTGCCTATGAATTTGCGGGCAAAACAAAAACATCCTGCTGCGGCAGGATGAATGTGCAATTAAACCCACAAGGGTTGCAGGACTTGCGTAAATTTGTAGAGGCGATAGTTATCATAACTTCCTAGACCCAAATTTCCACAATATCGCCATCTGCGCTAATTGCGGAAAAAAGAGGCTGCCCTTTTAACAAGTGGCGGCTTTTTCTTATTACCTTGAAAAGTTTCCGCATTTTTAAGTAGGGGATATCCATTTTTCGCGCACAAATAACTGCGCTTACTGGATTAAGGAATAGGCGGGTAGGTAGCCGCAGGGTAAAGTTATGGTCTTCCGTTTTTGCTGTAATGCGCATAATTTATTTCATCTCCTTCGTTTCAGCCTCTATTCTACAAAAATGTTAACTTTGTCGCCGCCTGCACTTCTGATTTCAACTAAATTGCCGATCATACCGCTTTCCACTAGCTTGATTATGTTCCCAAAATCCAACTTCTCCATGGCGTTATTAAATGAATCGCTGCCTCCAATATTCATGCCTGCCAACGGCAGACCCATTTCCAGCCCTGCGATAATTAGTGGAACGGGTAAATTTACACGAACGCGGTCGCCACCGAGGGAGTCAACTGCAATGCGCAGTATCATTGTATTGATGTCCTTGCGTGCGTTGCCTTGTAATACCTGGGGACGGGTTGGTTCGTCGCCGCGGATTAGCCTGTCTAGGCTTACGGTAAAGTAGTCCGCCAGTTGTGGCAATATGGAAATATCCGGGCAAGAGATATCATTCTCCCACTTGCTTACTGCTTGAGAGGTAACGCCCATTGTCTCGGCTAATTGCTCTTGAGTGATGTTGCGCTGGCGTCGATACTCGTTGATTCTGCTTCCTAATGTTGACATGATTTGTCCTCCTTGAGACTGAATAAATGTGATTGGTATGTGTTTGTCTTGCAACTATAGGTTAAACGATATTGGTGTACGCCGCAATATATCGTTGGTTGAAACATGATATTGCTGGTTGAATTTTATACAACCGATGGTTGTATTGATGATTTTAACCGCGAATCGTGCTATACAACAAGAAATTTTACTAAATATGTAAATTATGTGGTAGAATAAATCAAGAAGAAAAAATTTGGAGGTAAATGAAATGAAAACAATCGAAATTACAAGCGCGAATTTTGAAGTAGAAGTTCTGCAAAGCGACAAGCCAGTTTTGCTAGACTTATGGGCACCATGGTGTGGGCCATGCGTTATGCTTGCTCCAACAATTGACGAAATTGCAGCAGAATGCACCGATGTGAAAGTAGGGAAGGTGAATGTGGATGAAAACCCAGACCTGGCCGCTAGCTTTGGTGCAATGAGCATCCCGCTAATGGTAGTTGTAAAAGACGGCAAGGCAGTAGGCGATTTGCTTGGAGTGCATCCTAAGGAAGTAATCCTGGATATACTTGCGCCATATCGGGGGTAAAGTTTATGGTTGGTAAAACGGCGACGGTTACAACTGTAGTAACGGAAAAAAACACCGCCATGGCTGTCGGAAGTGGCAGCTTGGCGGTGTTTGCAACGCCTATGATGGTTGCATTGATGGAGCAAGCCGCGTGTGAGTGTTTGGCTGGTAAACTGGCGGCTGGTGACACATCCGTTGGCACGCAAATTAACGTGGCGCACTTGGCAGCCAGTAATGTTGGTGCAGAGGTTTCTGCTACGGCTACGATTACGGCTGTGGATGGCAGGAAGATTTCGTTTAATGTAATTGCGTATGAAGGCGAGAAAGAAATTGGCAAGGGAACTCACGAGCGATTTATTGTGGGGGAAGAGAGGTTTTTGGCGAGATTGTAGCTTTAGGGGAGCGGATGCAAACTATTCGCAAAATGCAACTTTTACGAATAGTTATTGCAGAAACGGCAACAACTATTCGTAAAAGTTGGAGTTTGCCACTGTTCTGTTTTTTTGTCGTGGCTGGCATGATAAGACGCGCATAACTAAACAAAGTGATAGTTTCATTTGCGTGTATTCAAAATAAGCGTTACCTGGGAGGGCAATATGAGAAGCACCATAGCTTGCCGCGCCGTGGCAGTTATCATTCAAAACAACCACATACTATTCGCAAAAAACAACCATCACACCTCGGCCTACTATCTTGTCGGCGGCGGTATTGAACAACATGAGTCTTCTCGCGATGCTGTTGTTCGAGAAATATATGAAGAAACAGGCCTGTCGCTTGAAGTGGACAGGCTTATTTTAGTGCAAGAACGGTTTCACACGTCACTTGTAAACGGGGAAAAATGCCATGAAATTGCGTTTTACTATCTGATAAAAAGCAGTAGCATTCCAATAGAGGATGGCACGGTTACTGACCAGGGTGATAATGAAACCCTGCACTGGCTTCCCATAGACAAGCTATCGGACTACGATATTGTGCCGCCATTCCTTAAAACATTCGACTTTGGCAACATAGACAAAATTCGGCACATTACCGTTTGGGAGTGATATGTACATGGAAAAATATTCACATATTATTTGGGACTGGAACGGCACGCTGTTTGATGATGTCCAATGGAATATAAACTGTGCGAATATACTACGCGCGCGACGTGAGTTAAAACCACTGGGCGATATTGCCGAGTACCACGATGTATTTTGCTTCCCTATACAAAAATATTATGAAAATATGGGGTTTGATTTTGCCGCAGAAAGCTACGAGCACTTGACTGCGGAATATCTTGAACTGTACCATGCGCAAAAAAGTGGCGGCTGTGGGTTGCACACAGGAGCAATAGAAGTGCTGGACTATTTCTATCGGTGCGGAGTTTCTCAAGTTATCCTGTCTGCATCAGAGGTTTCCAATTTGCATTCCCAAGTAAGTGAATTTGATATCGCCCATTATTTTGACGAAATACTTGGGTTATCGAATACTTTCGCAAAAAGCAAGGTAGCCGTGGGGCAGGACTACATACAACGCACAAATATTTCTCGCGCCCTTTTGATTGGGGATACTGTGCATGATTACGAAGTGGCAACGGCACTAGGCGTGGATGTGTTATTGATTGCCAACGGCCACCAAAGTAAGGATACATTGCTAACGTGCAATGTACATGTTTTGGATGATATATCTTGCTTGGCTAAGTAATTTGCATCTCCCCTATCCTACCCTCTGTGAAGTTACACGTTTTGGGCGGTAAATTGCATTTTTCATGCCTTGGTGGTAGTCTTTACAAACATACAGACGCTGTTGCGCGTTCGCCGTCTACTATAAATAGAACAGTATCTTCGCAATTGGGATTGGCCAACCAGTGCTTTAACGGCTCTTTAACCGACGCTGTCATAGGTAGGGTTGGGATGTCAGTTTTACTTACCCAGTGCAGTTCCCCTTCTTCACAATGGGGCGGTATTATTTCTGTTTCTAACTCGCCTAAATAATGGTGATGCCAACGGATTTCTGTATCCGTTTTTCGTACAGCTATGTAGCGTAGTTTTAGCCCGTGTATGTCGGCTCGCCCTATCCCCGCTTCTTCCCTCACCTCTCGGTAGCAGGTTTCGATTAGATTTATCGCGCGGAAGTTTTCTACATCCGAATTATCTATATGGCCGCCTATGCCCGCCCATAGCCCTGGGGCAAGTTCTTTGTGAAGGCCGCGTTTTAGTAGTAGAACTTTGCTGCCATGGGTTAAAATTGCGTTTGCGGTAATTCGTGTTAGCATACATATCACTCTTTTCTGAGGGAGGTTAGTCATGAACAGCATAGCACAATGGGTGAGGAAGCGCAAAAGGATTGTGTATCGCCTGGTTCTTATGGTTGCCTTTCTCTCAATCATTGGAAATTACAGGGTCACATTATTGACATCTGGGCTGCGGGAGACCATTGTTTTAGATGAATTTTCGACCAACCAATTTCGAAGTAATTATCGTGTGATTTTCTCATACTCCGCCAATAATAGCGGCGATGTAGCGATCCTTCGTCGGAATAGGCTTGGAATGTGGCATATGCAAAGTAGGTCGAGTCGTTTTTATTTCAAGAGATACAATGTGTGGTATTGCGATAATTTAAGATATAATACTGCTGTGTTTAGTACCAAGGCATTAGATAACCGACTGCACAACAAATTGCAAGGCGATGTATGGTTTGAAATCGAGCCAGGTATCTATGTGCGAATTTTTATGCCACAAGAAAGAGCATATAGTGCGGTTTTTCATTTTGTTGCCACATCAGCAGAGTGCTTTGCTACGCTGGGCACTATTAGTGAAATGATGAGTGCAGCCGCAGACATGGCCAGTAACTGGGTGTATGCCACATCTGGGAATATGCAATACATCTTTGGACTAACCTGTGAAGATGACGAGTCAGGAAATGAAGCACCGTAAATTAGCCCACATAAATGTAAAACCAACTGGTAACAATCTCTTACCAGTTGAAATCAAAAGGAGAACCCCAAAATGCAATTTGACTTACAATCCGAATTCGCCCCAACAGGCGACCAGCCCGAAGCCATCGCCTCCCTAGTGGAAGGCTTCCAAAAGGGCAAAAAGTTTCAAACGCTACTGGGCGTAACAGGCTCGGGCAAGACATTCACAATGGCCAATGTAATTCAACAACTACAAAAACCTACCCTTGTTATGGCCCACAACAAAACCCTTGCCGCCCAGCTATACAGCGAGTTCAAAGAATTTTTCCCAAACAACGCTGTGGAATACTTTGTTAGCTATTACGACTACTACCAGCCCGAAGCCTACGTTCCATCCACCGACTCTTTTATAGAAAAAGACTCCGCCATAAATGAGGAAATCGACCGCCTGCGCCACTCTGCAACTTCTGCGCTGTTCGAACGGCGGGACGTTGTAATAATCGCCTCGGTATCATGCATCTATGGCCTTGGCGACCCAGAAGAATACAATGAAATGATGCTTTCCCTGCGATTGGGAATGATGCGCGACCGAGACGATGTAATGCGCCGCTTGGTGGAAATACAGTACAATCGCAATGATGTAAACTTCACCCGCGGCACTTTCCGTGTGCGGGGCGATGTGCTGGAAATTTTCCTGGCTAATTCGTCTGACAATTGTATTCGTGTAGAATTTTTTGGCGATGAAATAGACCGTATAACAGAAGTTCACGCCCTAACAGGCGAAGTGCTTGGTACTCGCGACCATATCGTAATCTTTCCAGCCAGCCACTACGCTACCAGCCGCGAGCGGCTTAATGAGGCTATCCGCCGTATAGATACGGAACTGGAAGAACGCCTGGCGGTTCTCAAAAGCGAGGACAAGCTACTGGAAGCCCAACGCCTACTGCAACGTACCCGCTACGATATAGAAATGATGCAGGAAGTGGGCTTTTGCAGTGGGATAGAAAACTATTCACTTCACCTTGGTCTGCGTGAGACAGGCTCGACACCGCATACGTTGCTGGATTATTTCCCAGAGGATTTTATTATTATGGCGGACGAGTCCCACGTTACGATTCCACAGGTTGGTGGTATGTACAAGGGCGACCGTTCTCGTAAAGAAACGCTGGTGAATTATGGCTTCCGTCTGCCATCCGCACTAGACAACCGCCCGCTAATGTTTGAGGAATTTGAGAAAAAAATCCCGCAAATGCTGTTTGTATCCGCTACACCCGCAAAATTTGAGAAAGAACATACAGAAATGGAAGTAGAGCAGATTATCCGCCCTACTGGCCTACTAGACCCGCCAGTATTTATCCGCCCAGTAAAAGGCCAGGTAGATGACTTGATTGGCGAGTGCAACGCCATGGCAGAGAAAAAGCAAAAAGTTCTTGTTACCACGCTAACCAAGCGCATGGCCGAGGACTTGACCAATTATTTGAAGGAAGCGGGCATTCGTGTGCGGTATTTGCATTCGGATATCGACACGCTGGAACGGCTGGAAATAATCCGCGACCTGCGAATGGACGTTTTTGACGTGTTGGTGGGTATTAACCTGCTGCGGGAAGGTCTGGACATTCCCGAATGTGCCCTAGTGGCAATCTTGGACGCAGACAAGGAAGGCTTCCTGCGCTCCAATACTTCACTGATACAAACCATAGGCCGCGCCGCCAGAAACGTGGACGGCCGCGTTGTAATGTACGCCGACACCGTTACCGACTCCATGAGTGCCGCAATAACGGAAACCGACCGCCGCCGTGCTATTCAAGAAGAATATAATCGTGTAAACAACATCACACCAAAATCCATTGTGAAAAAAATCCACGAGCGTATACAGCTAACCAAAACAGTGGAGCAAAACTCCCCTACCCTGGAGAAAGACGCGGAAAGTATGAGCCGCGAAGAAATTGTAGCGGCTATCAAAAAGTTAGAGAAACAAATGAAACAAGCCGCCAGCGAATTGCAGTTTGAGCAAGCGGCGGCTATCCGGGATGAAATACTTGGGTTGAAAAAACATATGTAGGAGAGAAGCAAAAAAAACTCTTGACCCTTCCGTGGCGTAATGCTTTATGATACTTTCACAGAGAGGAGGCGCACTCGGATGCTAAAAATTGGAGACGCTGTCAAACACTTTAATCTTTCCCACCGAACGTTGCGTTACTGGGAAGAAGTAAAAATCTTAGACAGCAAACGAGCTGAAAATGGCTATAGATACTACGACGAACTAAACGCCGCACGTATCGAGCAGATTGTATTTTTGAGGCAACTCAAAGTGTCAATTGCTGATATCGGGCTAATAATATCTGGCAATGCCAACACGGCTATAGACGTGCTTACTTGCCATTTGAAAAAAGTGCAGCAGGAAACAGCTGACCTGACCGAACTTTACAAAGTATTGGAAAGCATTATCTCGGAAATAAAATCCAAAGGAAGTTTCACCGTGTTGCCTCAAAAATTGCTCTCTGAAAACGAAAGGAGCATTAAATTGCACACGGTTAAAGCAGAACCAGACAGATTTGTTCGCCTACCAAAAATGGTAATGGCGTGTTACCGTGCCGAGAGTGAAACCCCAGAATGCGATTGCTACGCAGTCATAAAGGAGTTTATTGCGAAAAACTCACTGCATGAGCAGTACGGCTTCCGTCATTTCGGCTTTAACAATCCCAACCCGTCGGAAGATACCCCCATTTACGGCTACGAAATGTGGGTTTCTATCCCCGAAGACGTTGAAGTTACTGAACCACTATGGAAAATGGAATTTCCAGGCGGATTGTATGCGGGTATTACCACCAATCTGGCGGAAATTGGCGAGCGGTCAATGAAATTGTATGGCTGGGTGAACAACAACGGGAAACACGAACATGACACATCCAGGCCGTGGCTGGAGGAGTTTACAGATTACAAAACTTTTTGGGAAGATGGTAGCTTGGCTGACAGTGAAAGACAACTCGATTTGTTAGCTCCAGTTATTTCGTAGCAAGTAAACAAAAAGGGCAAATTCTTGCGAAATATGCAGGAAATTGCCCTTTTTGTTTGACAACCAAGGATATTGTACATACACTGGATTACACAGTACATAATTGGGAGGTAAGACATGAAAATGATAATTGTAGACCTAGACGCCACTTTACTCAAGTCGGACAAAACAATTTCTGACTATACTGTGAAAATTTTCAATCAATGCCGCAAAAACGGGCATATGATTGTTTTTGCAACCGCACGCTCGGAAAGTGAATGCCGAACATTTTCCGATATAGTAAGTCCATGGGCAATAATCTCTAATCGTGGAGCCAATGTGCGTGTTGGTGATGAAACAATACACCGCGTAACAATAGATATGCAAACATCAAACGATTTATTGATGTCACTCGTCAACCATCCAAGTGTGGGCTTTATTACAGTACGTATTGAAGATGGTTATCGTATAAATATTCCAGAAGATAAGCACAACCCAGCTTGGGGCGAATACAACCCCGCCGCTTATACTGATTTTGCAAATGGACTGGTCTGTGAAACGTACAAAATTTCTGCCGAGATTTTTGACGATATAGCGGCCTCGGAAATTTTATCTGCGTACTCCAATATCAACATGGTTCGTTTTTCTGGTGAAGATTGGTACAGTTTTGCGAGTAAATCCGTTACCAAGTGGGAAGGCATAAAAGCATTAGCCGCCCACGTAGGAATTAGCGTGGAAAATACAATTGCCTTCGGCGATGATTTCAGCGATATTGAAATGCTGCGCGAATGTGGGGTTGGCGTGGCGGTCGCTAATGCGATTGATGAAGTAAAAGCGGTTGCGGATATTGTTTGCGATTCAAACGACAACGACGGCGTGGCGAAGTGGCTGGAGAAAAATTTACTATGATGACGTTCTACTACAATCGGAGGTCTTATGATTGACATTGATGATTTGAACATAGTAAATTACAGCCACCCAAACACTACTCCACTACAAAACATCTGTCGTTTGCCTGAAAAAGAGGCCTTCGCCTTAGCCGCGGAAATGTCGCAAGCTAACCCGGATACTACCGCATTTTACCGCATGGCAGACTTTGCAAATTACTATCCACACAGAATGAAAGTGGACGAGTTGCTATATAGCCAATTTATAGCCCTAGGTGGCAAGCCCATGGAAAAGCACCCTCTATCATTCGTGCTACATGGCAGCCAATATCTGCACGACTGGTTCAGCGGAGGCCATATCACAAAAATCCCACTGCGAGAAATTTCGGCGGAGCATATCAGTTTCACATTGGGTGACAGCATGGGCGTGTACAAAAACGAGGGCAAGTTTGAAAACTGACAAATTCCTTTTGGGCGATAAAGGCCTGAAAGTCAAGCGAAAAATCGAAGGCGACCAATATGGGTGCAAAATTACTTATATATCATCGGTTCACGGGTTTTCATACAGTTTAGGGATTTATGAGAATCTGATGAGACATTCTTTTTGGTGGTATATGCTTTCCAATTTTAGAGCGCAAGACAAATTCATGGGGCAGAAAAACGATTTGACAGATGTCACACTTAAAAATGTGCATGATATTTCGCCGGCAATCGCTGACCGTCTTGTTGGTTATTACGGAAAATGCACTGGTTGCAGTCAATCCTGCGCCGTAAAAAAAGTGTATGAGCTGAACCAGCAAAAGTTTGTATCCTGCCACGGCTCAATGCAAATGAATATGAATTTGCAAACATTTTCGGATTTCCGCTTTATGATTGATGTAATAAAGGGACTAATATAGCAATTGTACCAATACAATGAACAGGCAACTTCTTGCGAAACCGCGAGGAGTTGTCTTTTTTTGATTACATTTCGTTAAGTCAGTCGAACTGTTACTAGCTTTATTTTTTATCGCGTACCGCAATTTGCGGATGATTTCAACACAACAATTTGCGGTGAGTTACTCTTGTGTTGAGGTGATATTATGTACCATCGTATACGCGATTTGCGAGAAGATAAAGACTGGACACAGAAGCAAGTTTCTCAATGGCTGTATTGCTCGCAACAAGTTTACTCGAATTATGAGTTAGGGCAACGAGATTTACCAACACAAGTATTGCTTACACTTGCCACTTTGCATAAAACCAGCGTTGATTACTTATTAGGCAATACCGATGATCCGAGACCATACCCCAAGAGCAAACTGCGCAGTAAATAAAACTTTAGAAAGGATATGTTTCGGATATGTTTTTACTTATGTTTGCTCTGGTCATTGGTCTGTTGTTTGGCTCGTTCGCCAATGTGGTAATTTATCGGCTGCCCAATAAGAAATCTATAATAAAACCGCCATCCGCTTGCCCTGTTTGCGGCAAGCGATTGACGGTTATTGAACTTGTTCCTATTTTTAGTTGGGTTTTCCTGGGCGGGAAATGCCGTTGGTGTAAAGTAAAAATTTCTGCCCGCTACCCGACGGTGGAATTGTTATGCGGCTTGCTTTATGCGTCAATGGTGTACTTCTCCCCTACTTTTTCGGCTATTCCGTTGTGTGTGCTTGCGTTTTTGTTGTTGGTTGTGTCATTTATCGACTGGGATACCCAGGAAATTTATGACGGGGTGCTTTTGGTTGGCGCAGTTGTTGGTGTGGCTTGGGTTGCGTTTGGACGTTTTTTGCCGGAGTTGTTCCCCCATGCGCCTGCTTGGTATAACGCTCTTTTGGGAGTTATCGCTGGTGCTGTGCCGCTTTTGTTTTTCGACCGTGTTGCTTTGCTTGTGTGGAAAAAGGATGGTTTCGGTTATGGCGATGTTAAACTTATGGCAATGGCGGGTATTTTCTTGGGTTGGCAGTTGACGCTGGGCGCGTTTGTATTTGGTGTGCTAAGTTCATTTCCGTTGGCGGTGTATTATATGATAAAACGCCGCTTGTCCTCACCCGCGAAATTGCACGACGCGAAACACGCGAGCGAGTGCGCTTCATTCGATGATGATTTTAATGGGTACTTCGCCTTCGGTCCGTTTTTATGCATTGGTGCACTGTGCGCACTATGGTTTGGAGAGACGATTTTTCACGCATTGTATTTCAACTGGTAAGAGTCTCTTACCAGTTGAAATTTTTTACATACATCTGAAACTTTTCCCCTAAAATGCCGCACATATATAGTAATTACAAAAGAGGTGGCGTTTATGTCGAACCAAAACATCGCTTCACGGTTCGACGAGATATATGACGCCACTAGCAAATCTGTGCTGGCGTACATAACGGCAAAATGCGTAACTGCCGATATAAGCGATATATTCCAAGAAACCTATCTGGAATTGTATCGGGTTCTTACCGACCGTGGAGTAGATTACATCAAGCATGAGAAAGCCTTTGTTATGCAGATAGCAAAGCACAAAATCGCCAGGCATTATTCGCTAATGGAGCGGTTGCGTATGTTTGTTTCCACGACTTCCGTAAACGACGATGGGGGCGAAGTAGACATTACTGACCTGGAAGTAGACGCTTTTTTGACGGCTGACTTTTCCGTCAACTATGTGCTTTTGGAAACTGCACAGCAATTTATCCATGCAAAGCCCGAAATTGTGCAGAAGGTGTTTTTCCTGATGTACGAAGCAGACCTGACAATTCCCGAAATAGCAAAAACCCTTTCCATTAGCGAGTCCAATGTAAAAAACAAGCTGTACCGAACGTTGAAGGAACTTCGCAATTTATTATCCGACTATAATTAAGGAGGCAAAAAATGAATGAGAACATGAAAGGCAGAGAAATTATCAACCATATCAACCGTGCTAAAATGCCTGATTTAGAAGAAGTACGAGCAATGTGCCATACTCAAGAGCAAAATGTGCCACACAGGCGGTCGATAGGTGGGCTACACTTGACTACAGCGGCAGCGATTGTATTTGCTTCGCTAATTTTTGTATCTGCGGCATATGCAGTATTTCATTTGGGTAGCTTTGACAGACTGCGTGAAATTGTCGGCGACGAACGTGCCGACGAATTGCAGCCTATAGGGTACGATATCACCACAGGCCAATTTGCAACAGGGATAGGTTTTGGTGGGGAACTTGTAGCCGTGGGTATCACCACAAATGTTATAGATCTGTATCTTACAATTGAAGATACCCTGTACAATCGGCTGGATGAACATTTTGAAATATTCGCATATGTACGCCAAAGTGCGGCATCACTAGCTGGTGCCCCGTTTACAGACATTATCGACCGTACAGATTGCGGTATTGTCACATTGCGTAGCCGTGTGATGTTTACTGAACCAATAACAGCATCGACACTTACATTCAACCTGCGCTACATTCGCCATACCTATAGATATGAAAACTTTGTAGTGGACTTCGATTTGTCCACACTTACAGAACAGGAACCTGCAGGCTGGCTATGGGATACACCAATTTTGCAGCCACATTTACATGATATACGCGCAATACCCCCAGCGGGATTTTTAGACAGCGGAGATATTCGCATTTCAAGCATGGGAATTATAGATGGGCGGCTTCACGTACAGGAGCAGTACGATTTAATTGCCTTATGGCGATGGACACAAAATAAATTCGACCTGATTAACCCTTACGGTGAAATTGTGCAACCTATATATGGGTCACATTACAATACAGCAAGCGTCAGTTTTGGGATAGATGAATATGGAGAACTCGATGATGAGCGAGGATACACTTTTTATAATGATCGCGGGTATAATTATGTTGTTACTTTTCCGTTCCGTGAAAATATTTTTGAGGTGGATTTAGAACGCCTAGCAGAATACAGTCTTGTTGCGTATTTTAATACGAATGACGTAGCAGCAGTGCATTGGAGTGTGAGATTTGACGTTGAAATTCCATATGCCGCGGAACTTGTTGTATGTGAGCTAGATGTGTTGCTAGCCTGTAGCATTATTACGGAAGTGCGTGTCTCGCCATTAACCGTGATAATTTCTGGACGCCCTTCATATGAAACCGAAATTTACAGAGGGCTTGGCATTGGGGCAGAAGTGCGACTACACCTGAATGACGGAACGGCTATTGATGTCCTTCGCCGTCAAGTCCAAGTAGAGTCGGAAACGCGAGTATTTGTGGAATTTATGAAAATAGATACCGATTTCCTTGACTTAGATACAGTTGTAGCAATTGAAATAGCAGATGAAATAATTCCTCTTCGTTAAAATGTGTAGGGATAAAAAATCGCCCCTGGAAAATTTCTTCCAAGGGGCGATTTTGGTATTCGCTTCGCCGCTATGCGGCTACCCTAAACTACACCAACTGCTTAAACATTGCAACTGCTTGCTCTTTTGTAGGCATAAACCGATTACCACCGGCGCAAACGTCCAGCAGTGAATTTTCCGCCAATTTATCCAAATCTGGATTATTCACACCCAATTCACCAAAAGTCTTTGGTATGCCCACTGTTTCAGACAACTTACAGATTTCAGTTATTACAAAATCTGCACAGGCCGTGTCAGTTGCGCCATTAACATCCATATCTAACGCCTTCGCAATCATGCGAATTTTCTCTGGCGCATATGGTGCGTTTTCCTTTGTAACAATCGGTAGAAGCATTGCGTTGCACACGCCATGGGGCAGGTCGTAAATACCGCCCATTTGGTGCGCCATGGAATGTACAAACCCAAGCCCTGCATTGCTAAACGCCAAACCAACTAGGAAGTTGGCATATGTCATTTGCTCACGGGCTTCCACGTTTTTGCCGTCTTTTACGGCAGTTGGTAGGTATTTGAATACCAACTTCACGCATTCAAGTGCCAAGCAGTCAGACACTACATATGCGCCTTGAGTCAGTAGGCATTCTACTGCATGGGTTAGTGTGTCCATACCCGTTGCGGCGGTTAGTGCGGCGGGCTTGTCCAGCATAAGTTCCGGGTCGCTTACAGAAATTTTGGCAATGGAGTTTTTGTCTACCATAACCATTTTAACGCCACGGTCTTCGTCTGTAATAACGTAGTTGATGGTTAGCTCGGCAGAAGTACCGGCGGTAGTGTTTACCGCAATAGTTGGCATACCGGGCTTTGCGGCCTTATGAATGCCCTCGTAATCGCGGATGTTGCCGCCATTGGTGGCTAGGATGCTTATTGCGCTGCCTGCGTCTTGTGGCGAACCTCCGCCGATGGTAACGATGCAGTCGCAGTTGTTTTGCTGCAAAATGTCCAGGCCTTTGTGCACCTGTGCACAGGTTGGGTTAGGTTCAACTTCATCGTAAATTACATAATCGATACCTGCGGCTTTTAGGGTGTTGGTTACTTTGTCGGCAATGCCGTGTTTGATTAGCACTTTGTCTGTTACAACAAGTGCTTTTTTTAGGCCAAGTTGCTTAACTTGGTCGCCTACTTCCGCAACGCAACCTGCGCCAAGCAAGTTGATTTGAGGGGAAAAGAAAAATTTTGCTGCCATGGAAAATCTCTCCTGTCTTTTAGATACTTTTCCACATGACTATAGCACAACCGTCTAACGCTTGCAAATTGGAATACGTATTTCTGTGCAGCACATCCCATCTGTCCGCCAGTCATCATGGGCGCGTTCGTCGTGATATTCGTAACCTGTGCGGGAATCATCATATTTATACTCGGAAGCAGGCAGCCATTCTTCTAATATATATTTCCATGTGGCTGTTAAGATGGCGGTTTGATTGTCGTTATTGGATAGCGGTGTTGTAAAAACGGCATATAGCCCACCAGGTATTGCATGGCGGTATGTGCCTGGGCGCAGTGGTGTTGCATATTCTGCTTCCGCCACCCCTACCCCCATCATGTAGGTAAAGCTACCCTCTTCATCGTCAACATCCAAACACAGCATAACTTCACAGTGGGGGTATTGGTTGTAGATTTGATATAGGGCTGTCAGTTCTGCGGCATAGTCAAGGTTAATTATATCGTAAAAACCAGGGGGCAGTTGCGCTATGCTTTTTACCCCAGACATTCTATGCCGCGAGGCATAGCCTACAATTGAAAACGGTGCAATTTCTTTAATTTCTACTTGATAGTTCATCTTGTTTCCTCCTTTTAATTGTGGGTTTCGTGCTATAACTCTCACGGGCGGTGACGGTGTAATGTGTAGCCGATACAATGAAGGTGGGTAGCCAAACTGCTTTTTAAATGCCTTTGTAAATCCGGCATGAGTCTCAAACCCATATTCCATTGCTACATTTATTATTTTTTTGCCCTGGGAAATGTCGTACAACGCAAATTCCAACTTACGACGTGTAATGTAGTTCATCAACGGCATCTTCGTTAAATTTTGGAATAGCCTTCGGAAGTGGTCGTTGGAATAATTCGCCATGCGCGCCAAATCGTCGGCTTGAATGTCTTCGGTAATTCGTCTGTCGATTTCATCCAAAGCCGTTTGGATTATTGGCAGGTATTCCATATGCAACCCCCTCCTGCTTTTTGTTGATATAGAAATTATATCATAAAAAACTTCATATACTTTTCCTATTTAGGCACATATGCTACAATACAATTATATTATTTCAAAAGGAGCAACCAAAATGACAAACAGAGAATTTTTCGCCGCAAACAACTACGGCATGATGTGCCACTGGGGCTTGTACAGCCTGCTTGGCGGCGAGTGGAACGGAAAAATTGTAAGCAACTACGCCGAATGGATTCAAGCCCATTTTGCAATCCCAAATGCACAGTATCACAAACTTGCGAGCGCATTCAACCCTGTGTTTTTTAACGCAGACGAGTGGATGAAGTTGGCAAAAGATGTAGGCATGAAGTATTTTGTATTTACATCCAAGCACCACGACGGCTTTGCACTGTTCCATTCAAAAGTGGACAAGTTTAACGTGGTGGACGCAACACCTTATGGACGGGACATAGTAGCGCAGTTTGGCGAGGCTTGCTACAAGCACGGCCTAAAAATGGGGCTATATTATTCTCAAGAACTTGACTGGGCGCACCCCCACGGCGGCGGATACACCAACGCAGACCCATGCGATGGCGTGACATGGGAAAATTCTTGGGACTTCCCCGATAAGTCGAAAAAAGATTTTAGCATTTGCTTTGAAGAAAAAATCAAGCCCCAGGTAACAGAAATTTTAAGCAACTACGGCGATATTTTTATGGCCTGGTTCGACACGCCACACACCATAAGCCCTGCCCAAAGCCTGGAACTTAACCAGCTTGTGAAAAAATTGCAGCCGGATTGTTTGATAAACTCACGTATAGGCAACGGCGACTATGATTATGTATCTCTTAACGACAACGAAATTCCACCGGAAGCACCACCGGCAGACCTAGTTGAAAAAAGCGGCGATATGAACACCCTAACTGGTTACAAATATTCTAAATATGGCCTTTATGAAACCCCTGCTACACTAAATCATTCCTGGGGTATAAAATATTCCGACAATGATTGGAAGACACCAGAGGAAGTCTTGCGATTGAAGCGACACTTGAATGACAAGGGCGTGAATTATTTGCTTAATGTTGGCCCGGATAGCATGGGGCGCATTCCTGTGCGGTCTATCGAGGCACTGCGTGGCGCAGCGGAGTTTGAAGCGAAAGGTAGGTAAATTGTTTGTTGTAGTTATTCATGCGTCGGCGGCTATCGGGTTTCGGTGGTTGTTGGCTGCAAATTAAAGCGCGCTTGCGCGCGCGTTTGGCGCCAGACCAATTTCCTCTGGCAAAAAAATAAAAAGGAGCGTACCCATGGACAGACACAAAATTATGGACGCAATGGAAGCAAAAGCAACAGAAATTTTCGACAACACGCCTCAGTATCAGGCGGATGGCAAGCGCGGGATGTTCATCATCCAATTAAAATCCCCAACCCACCCCAACAGGTGGGACGCAATGATTCAGCCCTTTGGCGCAATTGTTACCCCACCAGAGGTGAAGGACGGCAAAGTAGTGTGGGCTGGCATAAGTTTTGACGGTGTGGCACATGGTAAGGCAGCCTACGCCCGCCGCACAGGCACAAATAGCGGTGCAGAAGAAGGCACCGTTCCAATGGCAGAATCTCACTGGGAAGGCGCAGTTGTTAGCGCAGACGGCAACTGTGTTTGCGCGTTCAGCGGCGTGTCTGGCGAAGATGATGTGCTTATTGCCAAGGCTGGTATCGAGGCTTATAACGCGCTTTCTTAAACCTCCCAGGCTTGGGGTAAAAAAATTTCACTAAACTGCTTCATGGCAAATCTGTCGGTCATACCTGCGATATAGTCTGCTGCAGTCAAACTCAAACTTGGCAGCAGTTCTGGATATGCAGTGTAATGTTCGTATAGCAAGCGTATCATTGTACTTATTTTTTTACGTTCTTGCTGGTGTACAAGTTGGTTGGCATATACATTGTTGTTTAGGAAAATTTTCAACTCTAACATGGTTTTCGCCACGTCTTCTGAAAGTCCAACCTCTTTTTTGCCTATACTGTTTTCAATGAAATTTTTTACTAGGAAGTTTATCCGCATGGATGGGGTTTCTCCAAGCATTTGACCGATAGCACCGGGCAAATCACTCGAGCTAAGTATTTTTCCGCGAATAGCGTCGTCCACATCATGGTTCATATACGCTATTTTGTCGGAAATTTGCACTACCCTACCCTCTGGGGTAGCTGGCTTGCAAGCAGTGCGATGGTTCAAAATGCCGTCCACCACTTCCCATGTGAGATTGAGTCCGTTACCATCGTTTTCCAACAACTCAACCACACGGGCACTTTGTTCATTATGCCTAAAGCCGCCCGGTAACAGTTCGTCCAGCGCATCTTCCCCTGTGTGGCCAAATGGCGTGTGGCCTAGGTCGTGGCCAAGGGCAATTGCCTCGGTCAGGTCTTCATTTAAGCGAAGGCCGCGGGCGATAGTGCGCGCAATCTGCGCTACCTCCAAGGTATGGGTAAGCCGTGTGCGGTAATGATCCCCTTCTGGGGAAATAAAAACCTGGGTCTTGTGCTTTAAACGCCTGAAGGCCTTCGAATGGGTTATTCTATCCCGGTCTTTTTGAAATTCCGTCCGCACATCACATTTTTCAACCAAAATTTTGCGCCCACGTGTTTGGGCGCTTTTTGTTGCAATTTCATTAAGTGTTGCGTGCTCGTGGTTCTCCCACATTTCTCTAATGCCAGGAAACTGCCCCGCAGTTTCACGGCGATATGTCGGAGAAAAAACGGCAAAGCCGTTTTCTTGTGTCATAGGACTCACATCCTTAAAATAAGTACAAAAAAGGCACACGAATTAAATCGGTGCCAATTTTATTAGCTTAACTAATCTCTACATTAACCTTTTTGTGTTCGTTTATTGCGGCGGCTTTTACAACTGTGCGAATTGCACGTGCTATGCGCCCTTGCTTGCCAATTACCTTGCCCATATCATCATCGCCAACTTTTAGGCGAAGAGTCGTAACACCGCCTTGCTCTTCTTCAAATACTTCAACAAGACTGGGGTCAGACACAAGGTTTTTTGCCAATGTAGCCAGTAATTCTTTCATTTCAAATCCCAACCTTTACTTTTGAAATTTTCTAACAATATTACTCATTAGCTTCGACTGGTGCTTCTTCAGGTGCTTCGACATTTGCGACTTCAGGCGAACTTAACGGAGCTTCATATGCGCCAGCTTTTTTTAAAAGTGCCTTTACTGTGTCGGTAGGCTGCGCACCTTTCTTAATCCATTCCTGTGCGGCTTGGGTGTCAACACGGATTTCGGACGGTTGTTTTGTTGGATCATATGTGCCAATTTCGTCCAAAGTTTTGCCGCCACGTGGGGAACGGCTGTCTGCAACTACGATACGGTAGAATGGTGCTTTCTTTGCGCCCATTCTTTTTAAGCGGATTTTTACCATTTGATAATACCTCTTTCTGTTGTTTGTTAAAATTTATTATCCGAAAAAGGGAAGTTTACCCTTTTTGCCGAATTTATTTTTGCGGCCAAACATTCCGCCGCTGGTCATGCCTTTCATCATTTTACGCATTTCTTCAAATTGTTTGAGAAGGCGATTTATTTCCTGCACCGTTCTGCCACTACCTGTGGCAATGCGTCGTTTGCGCGAGCCATTTAAGATTTCGGGCTTCAAACGCTCGTTGCGTGTCATAGACTGAATAATGGCTTCGGTGTGTACCATGGCTTTTTCATCTACATTGGCGTTTGCCAGTGCCGCTTGGTCTATGCCTGGCATCATGCCCAATAGGTCTTTAAGTGGGCCCATCTGCTTCATCTGTTGCATTTGCGCAAGAAAATCTTCCAACGTGAAGGTGTTGGTGCGCATTTTTTGTTCCAGTTCTGCTGCCTGCTTTTCGTCAAAGGCTTGCTGGGCTTTGTCGATTAGGGTTAGTACGTCACCCATACCCAAAATACGGGAAGCCATACGATCTGGGTGGAAAGGTTCCATATCTTCTAACTTTTCGCCCATGCCCACGTATTTTATGGGCTTACCAGTGATGGCCTTTACAGAAAGCACCGCACCGCCGCGTGTGTCTGAGTCTAACTTTGAAACTATGATGCCGTCCAGCCCAAGTTGCTCGTCAAAGGTTTTTGCAACGTTTACAGCGTCTTGACCCGTCATAGCATCTATAACCAACAATATTTCCTGGGGTTTTACCACAGCGCGTATCTGGCTTAACTCGTTCATAAGTGCTTCATCTATATGAAGGCGACCGGCAGTGTCGATTATTACAACGTCGTTGCCATTGGCCGTAGCGTGCTCCAACGCTTTTTCCGCAATTGTTACGGGGCTAACTTTGTCGCCCATTTCAAAAACGGGGATATTGTATGTGCTACCTACAACTTGTAATTGCTTGATGGCCGCAGGGCGGTATATGTCACATGCTACAAGAAGCGGCTGTCTGCCTTGTTTGCGTAAAATCCCTGCAATTTTGCCAGAACTTGTTGTTTTACCTGCACCTTGCAAGCCACACATCATATAAACAGTTGGCGGTTTGGATGAAAATGTGAGCTGGCTTTGGCTCGAGCCCATTAGCTCAATCAAATCTTCATGCACAAATTTTATAACTTGCTGGCCAGCATTTATGCCTTCTAAAACGCCCTGCCCCACTGCTTTTTCTGTTACGCCTGCAATAAAATCCTTTACTACGCGGAAATTAACGTCCGCTTCAAGCAGTGCCAGGCGCACCTCACGCATGGCTTCCTTTACATCTTTTTCGGTAAGTAAACCTTTGCCGCGCAGTTTGTTAAACGCGTTTTGCAGCTTTTCGCCTAAACTTTCAAATGCCATAACTCGCCTCCTACAAAGCTAGTTTGCCAAGCAATTTTCTAATTTTTTCTGTATCTTTGTGCTTATCTAGTTCTGCCAAAATTTCGGCTATTATTTGTTGCTGGTCTTGTAATTTTGCAACCATGCCCAGACCCTGTTCGTATTTTTCTAATTGAAGCCGTGCACGTTTTAAAAAGTCGGCTACTGCCTGGGGTGTAATGTCCAATTCCTTTGCAATTTCTGCATAAGAACAATCATCTATAGCCTGCATGGCGAAAATTTGCCGTTGTTTGTCTGTAAGCAATACACCATAAAAGTCAAACAACAGGTTTTGATGCTGTCTTTGTTGTAAAGGATCATTGATGATACTCATAAAAACACCCCCATCAAGGCTTTTTACTTTGTAAAGTATAAAGTCTTGATGGGGGTTTGTCAAGCAGATTCGTTACGCAACTGGTTTTTCTTTCAAACTGTCAACAAACTGCTTTAACACAACTATTAAAAGAATCAACCCTACGCTAGAGACTAGGGAAAGAATCGACGGAACAGGATTTATACTAGGCAAGAAACCCGCAAATGCTCCTCTAAATTCTGAAGGTATTTCCCTTAGAAGTTCTGCATAAAATCGATCAATTGTAGCACTTACGGCCAGTGTTATTAAATTACCTAAAATCGCAAAGCCTAAGCTAATAAAGCTGAGAATCATAAAAGAGGTAAACCCTTTTATCTCTCTATTGCTGTTGCTTTGAACCCCTTCTCTAATGCTTTTTAAGACATTAAGCAGGGCAATATAATAGAATTTAATCCATACGATAAATAATGCAACAATAATTAGCAGTACAAAAAACATTGCCGCTACTATTGCACCACCACCGCCCATAAAGTCGCTTAAAAATGCGCCTCCTATTAACATAATTACTCCGAAAAGCACAACAAGTCCAAGTGCAATACAAAATAACACAAGGCCGATAACGGCAACAACCTTAAAAAGAGTTATCCCAGGATAAACACCTACTGGTGATACAGATGATTTTGAAGCCGCATAAAACATCCAGATACCGATGATTGGCAAAAGCGCAAGTGCAAGCGAAAAAATAGTAATAGCAGAGAAGTGGAAAAACAATCCTAAGACTCCGATGGAATACATAATACTGCCAACAAGGAACAAGTTGCTTGAACCATAATGTCGCATACGCCCAATAAAATCATCACCAAATGGTTGTGTGCCCGATTGAAAATTGCCCTGCATAGGTGCATATTGCGCAGTACGTGCTACTGGTTGCGTTGATGGCTGGGCGGCAAACGCTATACCACCGCCGTTAAGCAGTTGCAAAAGCGCGTCTTTATATAAGAACAGTACCAGCCCAACAAGGGCAATACCGGCAAAACCTGCAAGCATGAAAATTATAGGCACACCATAAATACGGCGTAAAGATAAAGGCATATACAAAAAGCCAAACAAACTTGTTGCACCCATGGCCAACAGCGCGAAAATAAAAAACTGGCCATTATTTTTCCAACGGAAAAACGCTACTGCAATTGGTGGAGCAAGTAAGATTATCGTAAGGAAAAGCAGATAAATAGTACGCCCTGCCGAGAAGTTTACGCGAACAGTTACAATCCACAAATCTACATAAATGCGCATGAAAATTGTAGCAATAGTCAAATAGCCTACCGTGATATAAAAGAACATTGGCCCTTCGATAAAGTTTAATACATCGTGTATAATTGGTGGCATTTTAATTTCTAAGATAGTGCGCACACCAATAAACACCAGCACCAGCAAGCCTAAAACTACAAACACAAGTGATGCAGGGTGTAACCGCAAATTTCCTGTAAAGGTAGCTAATATTGCTAAAACAAGTGCAAGCCCAGCACTGCCACCGGTTATAGCCAACTTTAGTTTGGCGTACAAACTTGCATCCAATACGGAAGCTATAGCGGGTACTGCCGCTACTACTATCATAAACCCGCCCAACAAGTTGGAAAGACTAAGCGCAAACAGCATGGTAATACCCATAAGCAGCCATTCGAATGGAATAGGTACAGGCATATTAGGTTCGGCAACAGCCTGGCTGGTACCTGCGCTATGAGAAGCTATCGCGCCAAAGCCTACTTTGCCAAAACCAACATCGTTGCTACGCTGCTTGCCGCAAGCGGTGCAAAAAATAGCAGTAATTTGGTTGCCACAGCCAGGACAAAATTTTTGCTCGGATACATTAAGGTTTACCTGTGGTAAATCCTCAACCCTGGCAGAGCCACAGCTTGTGCAATACGCCGCCTGAAATTTGGAGCCGCAATTTTTGCAAAACATGGCTATCTCCCCCTTTTGGTACCACAAACGCCACAAAACACATCGGCTTCATCTACAACAAGTTCACAAACTGCGCAGGTAGTTATGGGCTGGCTGAAAAACGCGTCGATATTTAGGCCGCAACCGCCACAAAACGAGCCTTCAAATGGCGCGTTGCATTGCGGACAAACGCCGTTTTCCTTGACAGGCAGTGCTTTGCCTAGGTGTGCGTTTAGCACCGTGTCAAGTTTTGTCACCTGCTGTGAAAGTCTAACAAGTTCATCATCGTTTAGTTGGCCTGTGCGCGCAAGCATATGTACACGCTCGCCCATTTCAACCAGCTTTTGGATTTTCTGTTTTTTCAGTTCTGCTGACATTTTTCTACCTCCGTTTAATCACTTTGTATTTCATAAACAAAACTGTAACATAGTGGGTGGAAAAAAGCAACAAGGCACATAAAAAATCCCGTATGATATGTGAACATTCCACATATCATACGGGATAGTATTAGTTATTATAAACTACCAGCCATTTGTTTTTCTTGTGCTTCGATCATTTTCTTAACCATGTAACCGCCAACGGATCCATTTTGGTAAGAAGTCAAGTTACCATTGTAACCTTTTGACAAAGGTACGCCAATTTCGTTAGCAACCTCATATTTGAAAGCATCAAGAGCAGCTTTAGCTTCAGGTACTACAGCTCTGTTTCTAGACATCTTATTCACTCCCCTCGTGTTTTTTGTATAAATAAATGTATTATACATAACAATCGTGTGACTGTTACAAGAGTAGTATAAGCCAAGAACAGATTTTAATACTGGAAATTATTCCATAAAACTATTCTTTAACACGACCCAAATATTCTCCGGTGCGTGTATCAATTTTTATTACGTCGCCAACATTAACAAAAAGCGGCACTTTTACGCTTGCGCCAGTTTCGACTGTTGCAGGCTTTGTTGCGCCTTGTGCTGTGTCGCCTTTGAAGCCAGGCTCGGTTTCTGTAATCGCAAGTTCTACAAAAGTTGGTGGTTCTACACCAAATGTACGGCCGTTATGTTGCAAAATTTTTATTGTTTCGTTTTCTTTTACGTAAACCATGGTGTCGCCAACGTCGGATGCATCAACTTCTACTTGCTCGAAAGACTCGTTATCCATGAAATAGTACAATGTACCATCGTTGTAGAGGTACTGCAGGTCACGGCGGTCGATGTGGGCGCGGTTCATTTTTTCTGTTGGGCGGAAGGTTTGCTCTAATACTGCGCCTGTTTTCAAATTTTTCATGGTCGAGCGCACAAAAGCGGCGCCTTTGCCTGGTTTTACGTGTTGGAAGTCTGTAATTACAAAAATGCTGCCTTCCAGTTCAATGGTCAAGCCATTTTTAAAATCTCCTGCTGAAATCATTTGTTGCCTCCTGTATTTTAATTGTATAGCAATTTCGACTCAAATCGGTCTGTATTTGCTAAATGTTATCATGGTTCGATATCGAATATGCGAATACGCCCGCCGCTTACGGTTGCTGTAAGCTGTTGGGAATATGGCCCGTTGTGAAGGGTAATTCTAAACCCGCGAGATGCTGTGCCACGTGGCAAAAACATTAGCGAGTGATGGCTGGTTTCATGCAATGTCACGCCATTTTGAAAATATACTGTGCGAATTGTCTCACGTGGTCTGTTAAGCACCACGTGATATCTGTTGTTTTGCACCTCAAAAATTATGCCGTAACGGCGGCCTTCAGTTATTGCGCGCCGTTGTGCGTAGCGCAAATCTGCCTGAAGTATTAGGGATGCGTTTTGCAAATCTCGCCTCTCGTTCCCACGGAAGGACATAAACACGCCTGTGGATACAATCGCCAAAAGTCCTAGCGCAATTACCAACTCAAACAGAGTAACGCCGTGTGTTGCTTTCATTATTTGCCAATTTCTTTAAAATAATTGCGCAACATAAATCGCTCGATAACTCGCTTCATTTTCACGAAAAAGAAATCCTTTTCCGTGATGGGTGCGACCAAAATTGTGCCGATACCAGCATTTTTACCACCCCAGATATCGCTAAGTAGTTGGTCGCCTATTATAACTGTTTCCTTTTTATGCGTGCCCATTAGCTTCATAGCCTGTTTTATACCTCGCGTGAATGGCTTTAGGCCATTGGCGATGCCCTTCAGCTTCAACTCTATATTAAAGCCGTTTAGGCGGTGGGTGGTGTTGTTGGTTAAAAGACATACCTCGAAGCCCATTTTTTCTAAGCGTCGCATTAGTGCTACAATTTTTGCGGGAGGCAATTTTTCATGGAAGGGCGTTAGGGTGTTGTCAAGGTCGAAAATTAGGCCGCGTATATTTTGCTCCCGCAAACTTTCGTAAGGTATGTGAAATACAGAATCGTAATAGTGGTCTGGCCTTAGCATTATCCGCCTCCTATAGTTTTTCGAGAATGTTGCAACTTAATTAACAACCCGCATTAACTCTACCATTTCTAAGCCATTGTCGTCAAGGATATTTATTCTGGAAGACACAACTACCGGATGGCTAGGCACACCGTCGATAAATTTTACCACGTTTGTGGAAACTGTAAAGCCGCCAGTAACTTCAGAAACAGTGGTTGTGGCCGAAAATCGGTCGTAAAATATGACCGCGCCGTCGATTGCAAAATCAACTCTGGTTTCCCATTCACGAGTACGTACAGAGCCTGTGCCACTAAAATATCTGTATAAACTATTATTTGATAGTAAAAAAAGAACCTTCTCGTTGCCAGCCACCGCCAGGTCGTACAAACCGGCATAGTTTACATACCTGGCGGTTATATCTCTACTGCGGGTTGAGATAACCAGCGCGACAGAGGCAAGCATTAGTACGGCAACAGTGGCAATTACTACGAAAACATACGCGTTGCCACGGCTTTTTTTCATCACGGCAATAGCTTGCCTTTTCTGTGAATGAGGAAGTACAGTACCACCATTAGCGCAAAGTTTGCGGCTATTATAATGAAGGCCTCGCTAAAATTGGCGGCGTCCATGTCTGCTATGGTAAGGTTAATTTGCTGGGTGTAGGTGAAGCGCAAAACACCTGCCAAGGTGTCGTTTTGGGCAGAAAGCATTGGCCCCATACCAAAAAGGAAACTAAGTGGCATAGCAAGTACAGCCACTTTTGATGTGCCAACAACCAAGCCAACAAAAATAGAAACAAGTGCGCCAGGAATGGTAAGTGCCATAAACCAAAAGAAGTTAACGTCAAAGTTTCCATCCAGCAATGCCCATAAAACTAGCACTGGGATAGACAAAAACCATTTAGAGCTTGCTGTGCCCAGCAAATATTCCCACGGCTTTACATCTGCCATTGCCATAAAGCGGAAATTTTGCGTGCTTTTATCTTCTGCAACCAGGCTTGAGGCAGAGCTAATCATTGCCATACCTACAAACATTATGGCAAACATACCTGCCATTGATGGGGTTGGCAAGTCATGTGCGCGCCCCTCGCAGTCGGGGCAAACAACGGCGGGAACGGCTGGGATACATTCGTAACAATCGGGGTCATTTAGCAGAAATGTAAACACCAGCACCATAATAAGGAAAACACCCGCTTGAATTAACATTACTGGCTGGCGTAGCTGGCTCATCCATTGCTTTAGAAAAATTGCTTTTATATTCTTCATAGTTTCACCCCCGTTAGTTGCAGGAATACACTTTCCAAGTCGGGCACGGTGCGTAGTGCGTTATATTCTTCGCATAGTGCCACTGGTTCGCCTTGTTTTACAATTTGCCCTTCGTGCAAAAGGGCTACGCGGTCGCATAGCTTTAAGGCTTCGTCCATGTTGTGTGTGGTTAGGAAAATAGTTGCGCCGTCTTCGCGCAATTTTTCTAGTAGGTTGCAAATGCTTTTGCCTGTGCCTGGGTCAAGTGCGCTTGTTGGTTCATCCAAAATGAGGAGTTTGGGTTTGTACAAAATAGCACGGGCTAAAGATAGCCGTTGGTTCATACCGCGGGAAAGCTCTGATGCGGCTTGTTTTGCGGATTCGCCCAGGCCAACACTTTCCAACACTTCTTGACTGCGTGAAGTTGGCAGGCCGTAGATACGGGCGTACAGGTTCAAATTTTCCAAGCAAGTTAGATGTGAATAAATGCCACCAGCGTCTAACATTAGGCCGATTTGGTTGGGGGTTGCATCTACATGCGCTTCGCCGCTGTCGTGCTCTAACATACCTGTTAAAATGTTGATAATTGTGGTCTTTCCTGCGCCCGACGGGCCTAGAAGCGCGACAATTTCTTTGGTGTTAACTTCCAGTGTCACGTCTTTTAGTACGGCTTTATCGCCGTAGTTTTTGACCAGATTTTTGATTTTAATCAAAGTTTTTTACCTCCTAATATTCGTCCGGCAGTTTTGCCAGTTCGTCCCAGCGGAAAACTGGACCGTCTTTGCATACGTATTTGGAGCCTATGTTGCAGCGACCGCATTTTCCTATGCCGCATTTCATTCGAAGCTCCATTGTTGTGTAGATTTTTGTGCTGTCGAAGTTCAGTTTTTCCAATGCTGCCAAAGTGAATTTTATCATTATTGGCGGGCCGCAGATTAGCACTGTGCGGGTGTTTGGGAAGTTTAATTCCTCCACAAACGTGGGCACGAAACCTACATGGCCATGCCAGTCGTCTTGCGCGCGGTCGATGGTGGTGTGGACATTGGCGAAGCTCCCCCACTCTTCCAATTCGGCGCGGAATACTAAGTCTTCTGCTGAACGTGCACCATACACGATATCCACCGCACCGTAGTTTTCGCGGTTGTCCTTCACAAAATTTATCACAGAGCGCAGTGGCGCAAGGCCTATGCCGCCAGCTATGAATAACAAATCTTTGCCCAGGAGTTCATCCTGTACCGGGAAATGGTTGCCGTATGGCCCACGGATGGTTATTTGCTGCTCTACCCCTGCGCCATGCAGCCAGTCGGTTAACACCCCGGCTTTTTTTATGCTAAACTCCATAAATTCTGTGTTGGTTGGGGAAGATGAAATGGAAAACATCGCCTCCCCCACCCCTGGAATGGACAGCATTGCACATTGGCCCGGGATGTGTGGGAAGACTACACCGCCGTTTGGTGCGGTTACGTTAAATGTTTTAACATCGGGGGTTTCTTGGCGTATGGCTGTTATTATGCCTAGTTTTGGAATTAGCGTTTCATCGTTGTGCATTGCGTCATGTCCTTTCGAAGATTAAAAGGTTAAGAAAAGCTACTTGTCGGTACTCTTTAATTGATGCGACTCTGCTTTCCAGTTCAAGCATATTTTCATACCATTCATCGGTAAATTTAACCGAATTATCTTGTCCAAGTGCCCAAAAAGCCCTCATTCCTAAGACGTTTGTTAACTTTCCATTATGTCGTGTAGCCCATTCCGTTAGCTTGTCGTTAGAATAAATATATTGCGTACCCAAGTAACCGCTCTTATCATTCGAACCCTCTTCAACCAAAGATAGGGCTTTATGTGGATTGTTGTGGAAAACCGCCGTGTGAAGAACGCGGCCAGTACGATTGTGTTTGACAACAGACAGCGTACCGCCGATTTTTAACACCCTAAAAAGTGACTGAAGAATTGGTTCTTTATCTTCGATGTATTCAAGCACATTATGACAAAATATGCAATCGAATGTATTATCGGCAAAGGACTTTAACGCCTCTATATCGCCATGTATTTGTGTGTAGTTATTTTCTGTGTGTCTATTTTCTATCATCTCTTCATTTGGCTCTATTGCAGTAACATTGTGCCACTTTGCATAGTAATTTGATGCTACGCCAAGCCCAGACCCAAAATCTAATACGTTAAGTTTTGGTGTTTGCGGTACGTTCAGCTGTATAAATAGCAGGTCATAAAACATCTTACCCCATGGAGCTTTTATGGTTTCCACATAGTCTTGTACATTCTCCATGAACTACACCTCCAATGCTTTCGCGACTTTTACAATGTGCAACCCAACAGGGCAATTTTGCACGCACTTTCCGCACCCTACGCAAGCGAATTGCCCGTCATTATTTTCCGGGAAATACATGAGCTTATGCATAAACCGCTGGCGAAAACGTTCTAGCTGGGACGTGCGCGGGTTGCTATGCGCCATTTGGGTGAAATCGGAGTACATACACGAGTCCCAACAGCGGTGTCTGATTATTTTCTCACCTGTGTTGTGGTCTTGGATATCGTAACAGTGGCACGTTGGGCAGGTGAATGTGCATGTACCACAGGCCAGGCAGGTTTTGTGCAGGTTTTCCCAGGCGGGGTGGTTAAATAGTTGCATCAAGTTTTGTGGGGTGAAGTTGCCAAGAGTTAGATTGGAGAATGTAGGGGACGCGTCCCCTACAAAACATTTTTCAGTTGGTATCATTTTGTTACCAACTGAAATTTTCTCCGTTAGCTTCTCGCCCTTTTCCGTTAGCGGTTTCCAATATATTGTGTCTTCTATTACAAAAGTCGCAACGTCTCCATATTCTTGTGCCTGCGGGTCTATGTTAAACGCGGTGCAAAAACAAGTTTCATCTGGCTTTGTGCACATGGCAGTAATTACCGTAGCATTTTTGCGCCTGTTTTCGTAGAACGTGTCGACAGGGGCGGATAGAAAAACTTTGTCTAAAATTGTCAGGGCTTCCGCATCGCATGGTTTTACACCGTATAGGATGAATGGCTCAACCGGCGCGTGTGCGTCGTTTATTGCAATTTCATTTTTCGTATTCACAAACGTGGCGATGCATTCTGTTTTTGGGAAGAAAAAATCCTTGATATTTTTTATTTCGGTGAAAACTTGCTGCCCTGTGGCCTCTAATGCTCGCGGTAGCTTGTTTAATGGAAATTTATACATTGCTACCCCCTTCTTGATTTGGCTCGGGGTCGGCTTGGTCGAATTTTAGTAGCGGCGAGCTTAATTCTGCTGTTTCACCAGCTTGATATTCGCCATATAGTTCGTTTATGTCTTTGATAAATTTGCGGTTTAGCAGGTGAAGCGGGACATTTTCCGGGCACACGCGAGAGCACTCGCCGCAGTCGGTACATCGTCCTGCTACATGGTACGCGCGTATAATATGGAAATGATTTTCTTCAAACTCTGTGGTGTTTACCTTTGCGGCTACACCGGAATGAGGGTTGTCGAACACGCATTTTTTACATGTGCACGCGGGGCATACATTTCGGCATGCGTTGCAGCGTATGCAATTGGAAAGGTGGCTACGCCAGAAGTCATTGCGATTTTTCTGCCCCTCAAGTTCTGTTACTGGTGCAAATTTGTCGCTGCTTGTGGTGTCGTTGGATGTTCCGATAATTGCGTCGAAAATCATGTGTGCCTTGCCTTTGCAGTTCAGACATTTTTCCAACAACGCGTTTTGGCGCGGCAAGGTGGAATTGCCGTACATGGTGGTTATATCCAGCGTGTCGCCATCGTCTTTAATATCCAAAATGCCGGAAATACCTGCGTTGCGAATTTTCTTTATATCCAGCATTCCGCTGCAACCTATACCGATAGCATGGATATTCTCTCGCTTTACACGGTTTTCTGCCAGCAGTTGATTAAGACTGTATGTGTCGCATGGTTTTAGGAAAACCAGTACTTTTTTGTCGCTGTTTTCTACTAGATATTTGCTCAAATTTGCGCCGCAAAAACTATCGTGGGTGAAGTTTTGTAATTCGTCTGGTGTTGAGAAAAACGCGGGGGCGGTTTCGTAGGGCAGTTCACCTTTTTGCCAGCCTAAAACGGTGTCAATCTCGCCGCTTTCCAGCATTTCATGTGCGATTTGAGGAAACACAATGTGCAAATTTTCGGGACAGGCAAGCCTGTCCCCTACAACTGGAATTTCTGCCGTAGGGGTCGGGCTTGCCCGACCCGCAGATTTGCCAATTTCTAATGTTCTGCCCAATTTTATTGATAATTCGCCCACAGAATACAACTGTTTCACAAAATCGTTCATAACCGTAGCAAATTTCACGCCTTCCGCGGCAGAAACCCAGTCCAGCCGCACGCGCTCTCTTTCAATTCCTAAAAAATCCAGCATATTAAACAGAAGCGTCATTCGCCTGCGGGTGTAATAATTTCCCGTAGAATAATGGCAATCGCCAGGGTGACAGCCATTTACAATCACACCGTCTGCACCTCGCTCGAACGCGCGCAAGATAAACAGCGGGTCTACACGGCAAGAACATGGCACGCGGATAATTTTTACCTCGGCAGGGTATTCCAAACGGGTAGAACCTGCCAGGTCAGCACCAGCGTAACTGCACCAATTGCAACAAAAAGAGACTACTTGCATATCGCGTCCACCTCCGCCATAATCTGTCTGCGTGTAAAGCCGCGCAACTCCATTGCGCCCGACGGGCAAGCCACGGTGCACGCGCCGCAACCTTGGCATAGAGCTTCATTTACATTGGCTCTGTTTTCAGCATTGTCGATTGCATTGTATGGGCACACGTGGGTGCAGGCCAGACAGCCGTTGCACAGTGCTTCTTGGGAAAATGCAGTGCATGGGTTGCCAATTAGCTTGTCCTTGGACAAAATGCCTACGGCTTTTATAGCCGCCGCCCCCGCTTGCGCCACAGTTTCGGGGATATCCTTCGGCCCTTGGCAAGTGCCAGAGAGTAAAATACCAGCCGTTGGGCTTTCCACTGGGCGTAACTTGGGGTGTGCTTCCGAAAAAAAGTTATTCTGATCCATACTGGCAGTAAGTTTTGTGGCAATGGCGCGCACGTTTGGCGATGGCTCAATGGCTGTAGCGAGTACTATTATATCTGCTTCAAACGTAATTTTTGCGTCCTCAATTAAATCGGATGCTTGCACGGTTAGGCGGCCGTTTTCCTCCGCGACCTTGCCCACCATTCCTTTGATGTATTCGACACCATACTGCTCGGCAGCTCGGCGGTAAAATTCGTCAAAATTTTTGCCTGGGGTGCGTACGTCAATATAAAAAACGCGCACATCCACGTCCGGGTATTTTTCTTTTATAAGCATTGCGTGCTTGGCGGTGTACATACAGCAAATTTTAGAGCAATACGTTTTGCCGTTTTCCGCCGCGGCGCGGCTGCCCACGCATTGTACAAACACGATAGATTTTGGCATTTCGCCATTAGAAAGCCGCTGTAATTTGCCCCCTGTCGGGCCGGCGGCGTTCATTATCCGTTCCAATTCTAGGGAAGTTATAACATCGGGCGAAATGCCGTATTGGTATTCGCCATATCTGGCGGGGGAAGTGAGCTGAAAGCCTGTGGCAGCAATTATCACGCCGTATTCTTGAGAAATTATTTCGTCCTGCTGCTGGAAATCAATTGCTCCCGCGCCGCAAATTCTCGCGCACAGCCCGCATTTGCCTGTTTTGAAATATGTGCAATTTTCTCGGTCGATAACGGGCTTATTGGGCACGGCTTGGGCGAAGGGCGTGTAAATGGCAGGGCGGTTGCATAGACCTTCGTCGAACTCGCTTTTCGCTTTTTTTGCTGGACATTTAGCAACGCAGTCACCACAGCCGTTGCATTTTTGATTATTTACATAGCTGGCTTTGCGCTTTATTTTTACGGAGAAATTCCCTACGTAGCCTGTTACGTCATCCACCTCGCTGTATGCATAGATGGTGATGTTGTCGTGGCTGGCGGCGTCCACCATTTTAGGGGTTAGGATACAGGCGGAGCAGTCTAGCGATGGGAAGGTCTTGTCCAACTGTGCCATTCTGCCGCCTATGGTTGGAGATTTTTCTACAATATCCACCATGTAGCCAGCGTCGGCGATATCTAAGGCTGTCTGAATACCCGCGATACCGCCGCCTATTACAAGTGCACGTTTTGTAACGCCGCTTTCCCCCGGGAATAATGGAGTTGATAAATTTAACTTGGCAACTGCGCCGCGCATTAGCCTAATGGCTTTCTCGGTGGCGGCGTTCTTGTCTTTATGTACCCAAGAGCAATGCTCTCTGATATTGGCCATTTGTACCATGTACGGATTCAAACCTGCTGCGGCAATGGCTTTGCGAAACGTTGCCTCGTGCATACGCGGCGAACAGGCACAAACAACCACGCCTGTTAGGCCGTGGTCTTTTATAGCGTTTTGGATTTGTGTCTGGCCGCCCTCGGAACACATATATTGATATTGCGCGGTAAAAACCACGCCCGGCTCATGTGTAGCGGCTTCTGCTACTGTGTCTATATCAACCGTAGCGGCAATGTTACTGCCGCACCAACAGACGAATACGCCTATTTTTTGCAAGGGAATCACCTCAACGATTATATTTTCTATTCGCCGCAACAACCAACTGCTGGGGGATTTCATCTATATTCATTGCCGCCACATCTTCTGGGGGCAGATACGGCTTGCCCTGTTTGCGAATTTGCATAAGACGCAAGGCTTCTACCAAGCTGGCTGGCTCTACACCGCGCGGACATTTTTCCACACAGGCCAGACAAGATAAACAGTTGTATAATGCTTCAGATTGCAGCAACTCGCTCAAGTTATTTTGGGCAATTCGCTTTGCAACCTTGTGTGGAAAAACATCCATTTCCAGTGGGCAAATGGCCGAACATTTTCCGCAAGTCATGCACTTTTTAGGGTTATTTCCGCTTATGCGAATAATCTCGTCTGTCATAGCCCAAATTCCTTTTTTATCATTTCAGCCACCGCAGCCCCGAAAATTACTACAAGTTTCATGTGCTTACTCCTTTACACCAAGTGCTATGGCAAGTAGTTCTGTCAGATATAAAATTTGCGTGTTACTGTCTGTAAAAGTTTGCAAATTATAGCGGCACAACGGGCAAACAGTGACTAGACTATCCGCATTTTTGGCGGAACTTATGATTTTATTACAGCAATCTACATTTACCCGCGAATCATTTATCGCAACATGGCTACCACAGCATTCATTTCGTTTTGAGAAAACCACAGGCTCTGCACCAATGGCTCGGATAAATTCTTCCATTACAGAGGGGTTGTCCGGGTTATCAAAAGCCATAATTTTACTTGGCCTAAGCAACAAACAGCCATAATAAGCCGCAATTTTGCGACCGGCTAATGGGTTTACAACACGGCTTTTCAACGCTTCAAACCCGACATCATCCCGCAACATTTCAAGAAAATGCACTACTCTTGTTTCACCTGTATAAGGCTCGTCCAACTGTAAGTAATTGTTGGCCTTTTCGCAAACATCTCGGTCATGCGCCATATCATAGTTCACACGTTTTAGCACATTATGGCAGGCAGAGCAAAGAGACAAAAGCGCGCGCCCTTCCTGTTTAGCCTTGTCCAATGCACGTATGGCAGAAAGTCTTGGGGCAATTTCATCACGCGCCAGTGGATACGTTGCGCCGCAACACTGCCAGTCGTCAAATTCAACAAAATCAATTCCCAACGCAACCATGGCAGCTTTTGCGTAATTGTCTAATTCTATAGCCTTAGTTTTTAGCGTGCAGCCAGGATAATATAAATATTTCATGCGAACGCGCCTTCCCGCAAAATTATCTCTTATTGTAACATTATTGCAAACACGGGGCAAATAAAATTTCAGTTGGTAAGAAACTCTTACCAACTGAAATTTTCTAAAGCTGTAAAAATGCCAAAACAATCAATATCACACCACCAAGCCAAGAAATATTAAACTGTAACCTATCAGCCGCTTTGTTGCCTAGCCAACATCCAAACAAAAGCGCGAAAAAACTCATTACCAATGTGAAAAGCACCAACAACCAGCCATTTGTACCAATTATCGCCGCACCAATTCCAACCGCAAAACCATCCAGTGACAGCGATGTAGCCAAAACCGTGGCTTCTTTCGGGGAAATGGATTTTGAAATATCCACGTCTGCGGCTTCCGGGTCAGCATAGATATGGAGCACTAGCTTGAAATTCAGCACAGACAAATTCAACTCTTTGCGAAATTTTGTGTAGTGTCGTATGATGGATTTTGTTATACTGTCAAAGAATTTAACAATTCCGATTGAGAAAAGGATGGCAAAAGATAGCCATGCCGCGCCGCGTTCTGGTATATACTGGAGCAACACCGCGCCAATTGCAAACGAGAAACCCATTACAGCGGTGCAAATTAGTGCTATGATAACTAGCGAATGCAGCGGCATTTTTATTTTTTTGCACCCGTAAGCAAAAGACGCCGCCAAAGCGTCTATCGAAATAGAAATGGCTATAACTAATGCAGTGGTAACAATCCACATTTTACATCACCCCCTACAGCATATGGTGTTGTAGTAGTAAAGGTGACAAATAAAGGAGAACCTCACATGACACAAGCAAACCTGTACCCCATCAAATTTTCGCCCATATTTAAGGAAATGGTATGGGGCAGTGAAAGCTGGGATATTTCCTGCCGCCCTAATGAAATGGGTGTTATAGCAAATGGCCTAAACGCAGGACAAACATTTGACGAATACATTAGTCAAAACAAAGCCGCTGTCTTGGGAACGCGGCTACAAAATGCTGAATGCTTCCCACTATTAGTGAAAATTATCGACGCAAACGACGCCTTATCTATACAAGTTCACCCCTGCGATGAAGGCGCAAAAAAAGCTGGGAGCGCAGACACCGGCAAAAGTGAAATGTGGTATATTCTTCAACCGCCACGTGATGGCAAGCTGATAATTGGCCTAAAACCGAGCGTAACACGAGAAGTAATGGAGGCCGCCTACAAAAACGGCACGGTAGAAGACTGCCTAAATTACCTGGATGTGAAAACAGGCGACATAGTAGACATCCCTGCCGGGCTGGTGCACGCCATTACCCCAGGTGTTGTGTTGGCAGAAGTACAACAAAACTCAGACATCACGTACCGACTATACGACTACAACCGACTAGGACTGGACGGCAAACCGCGTCCATTACATGTGCAAGAAGCACTGGACGTTTCCGATTTTGAAGAAAAAATTCCTAAGCAGGTAATAACAGGCACGACAAAAAAAATCGGCAATAACACCATAACTCACGCGATAAAAAACCAACACTTCGCAATTGATAAATATGAACTAACCGAACCATATGAAGAAACTACCGACCCGGAAGCATTTTGCATCTTCACATGCGTAGAAGGCCACGCAACTATCGGAGTAGTAGAACTCGCCACAAATGAGTCCGTTTTCCTGCCCGCCGCAATGGGCAAATATGTAATTTCACCAAAAAAAACCGCGGTACTGCTGAAAAGCTGCGTACCGCGGTAATAATGTTGCCAATTATCTGAACAACGCTAGAATTTCTTCAACCGACTCAGAAAAATCACTGTAAACGATCTGCACTGTAATCGCAAATCCATCACGCACGTCTACAAAATAACGACCGTAAATGTTAATTCCAGGCATTATTTCCATAGCTGACTCGTATACATGCCAGGTATAGTTACCTAGACTTGCATTTGGAAAATCAAAATCGACTTCCATGCCCATCGTAACAAGCATTTCAGAAGCATTTTCAATGTACGCTGGCACTGAAATTCTGGTATTTGGGAAAACAAGGCGTTCTGCCATTATTTGTACCATAGCACCTGTTTCAGGGTTACTAACCATCATGTCTTGTACTACCCGCACGCCCGCAGCTTCTAGCATTGCAGGAGAAATTTCTCCAGACATCATGTCTGCACCTAAGCCCATTACTTCAGCCATTTCTTCGTCTGTGGCCGCAACCCAGCCATCTGGCATTGTAAATGTTACCCCAACTTGGTCACTTGTAAACACATTACCATTCCAAGTGCCGCGGGTAAAACCGCGAATTGTGTCCTCGTCATACTCGCCGCCTCCACAAGCTACAAGTAGTACTGCCATTAGTGCTAGTGCTGCTACGCAAAACATTTTTTTCATTTCTAAATCTTCCTCTCTGTTTTTTACTAACTTGCGTATATTACAGGAAAATTACAAAGCAGTCAATATGTGCATTTCCATTTGATAAAAAACAGCGTCAAAACTGGGCTTGCCGCCAAACTCGCGTAGCCGTCCCATTTCAGAGAAACCAAATCCTTCGTAAAATATCTCATTCTTTTGCCCTTGGGTACGAACATGTACATTAGTGCAGCCGAAGGTAGCCGCCCTATCTAACAGGCTTTGCAACAAGGCCGTAGCCATGCCCTTTCGTCTATAATTTTTATGCACCCACAGGTCTGTAACGGTGAACCATTTGCCGTGTTTCAGACCTGATACATATCCAATGATTGTTTCGCCGTGTAGAGTATGAGCAGAAAACCGCTCGGCAGAATCATCTTGCACCAATCCATACTTTTCGTTAATTGCCGCGAAATCCTTATATATTTCGTGGCGTTCGCTGTCTGGTATCTCGCTATGAATTATTTGCACACTTACACATCTCCTTTAGCGGGCAGGTATCGCACAGGGGTCTCGACTTGCGGCAATGGTCTTTACCATTTATAACAATTAGCGCATGATAGTTATTGTATATCTCCACACTTTGCGGCAAGTTTTTCTCAAAAAATGCTTTCAACGCGTCGTAACCTTTGCCTGCGTCAATGCCTACACGGTCACAAAGTCGGACAGTGTACGCATCAATCACAAAAGTCGGCAATTCCAAAGCATATAACAAAATACTGTCGGCAGTTTCCTTGCCAATACCCCTCACCGCAAGCAACTCTGGCCGCAGCTTTGCAAGGGGTATCTGCCGCGCTTTATGTACGTCAAAATCATAACGGGCGAACCACTCCGTCATGGCTTTCAAATAAACCGCCTTCTGGTTGAAAAATCCCGCAGGGCGTATTATATCTATAAGTTCCGCAGTATCCGCAGACAAAACAAAATGCGGAGTTAGACTATCGCCAAAATTAGCGATTGCCTTCTCCACATTATGCCATGCTGTATTTTGTGTTAATACCGCGCCAACCATAACTTCATATGGTGTTTTGGCAGGCCACCAGTTCAAATTGCCATGGTGGGCGATTAGGGTTTCATATATATCTACTACTGCGCTAGTCATTACTCCACAACCTCTACAGCCGTTAGTTCCGCGTCGGCATTATTTTCCATGAAACGAATAATCTCATCAATCGAATTGCGGCTGTGGGCGGCATCACCAGACACAACGGCTATCCCGATAGTCAGCGTTTGCAAAATATCCTGGGTATCCACTTCTGCAACAGACACATTAAATTTATGGCGCGTTTTTTCTATAATGCTCCTGCGCACTTGCCGCTTGTCTTTCAGCGAGGTTGCCTGAGGGATGTAAAATGTTAGTTCTGCACATAATACGAACACTTTGCCAGCCTCCCCTTTGCCAGGTCGTCTATTATTTTGTCCATCCAGCGGATTTTTTGCATTAGCGGATCTTCAATTTCTTCTACGCGAATGCCACAAATTACGCCCTTTATTAAGGCAGTGTTTGGGTTAAGTACAGGCGCGTTAGCAAAAAATGTCTCCAGGTCAACTTCGTCGGAAATCTGCGACGCAAGCCCGCTCGCGTCATATCCTGTAAGCCAGCAAATGGCTTCGTCAACTTCGGCTTTTGTGCGGCCTTTGCGTTCCACTTTTTGGATGTATAGCGGATAAATGCTTGCGAATGTCATTCTAAAAACGCGCTCATTTTTCATGGGGAACACTCCAATTTAGTTGCCTAAAATAAATTTTGCAACTTTCTTATCTTCGGCAGATGGGTTTATTTTCAACACTTGCTCTCTTATTTTACATTTCGCGTCTTCTTTGTCAATACTTTGGGCTTGCTCGAATACACTTTCGCCAAATAAATGCTCGGTTACGCAAAAAATGGTGGACGCCATGCCATACGCTTCACCTTTTTGCGATACTTTGTATTTTCGGCTACATGGCGAGATAAACATTTTCATTTGCAGTTCCGTCAAGGCTCTGTCAAAGCCGGATTTATCTTCCCGTGAAAATTTGCCCATGTGCTTGATTTCTTCTACTTGTATGGCTTCGTGGGCAGACACAACATCGTAAATTCGTTTGGCGAAATGGCTAATTGTACCGCTTTCGTACGCATCTTCGAATGAAATACCACCACGCCGCACAGCCAAAAAATACGGAAACCACTTTTTGGTGATAAACCCGCTTTTTTTGAAGAACAACTTGCCGTAGGCAATGTCGTCACGCTTATTCATTATTTGTCCCAGCCATTCGATGGGATCGGTTAAAGGGTTGCCGGAATACCAGTGGATGGGCGTTTCATAAGGCGGCGGCTCGTTCCATGCCCAGTCAATAATAGCGTATATCCCATCGGCGTTTGTGCCCGCCATCGAAAACCCTGCGGTTTGCAGGGCTTCGATATAGTCTTCGTAACTGCGTATCATAGTTTTTGCCTTTCTCCCAGTTCGTGCTTGACGAACGACATAATGCATGAGCCGCTTTCTTCTGTTACCAAAAATTCGAAGCAATTGTAGCGGCATTTTTGGTATCGCTCTTCTTCTATTGTAAAGTCATAGCCTTTACATTTTGTGCTACAGCCGCCATGGGTTAGGCGCGCGCAGTCGCCGCGTTTTTGTATGGCGGCGACCATTGACGTAGTCATGCATTGCAAAAAACCTGTGTATTGCTGGATATGTTCACCATAGATGCGTACGTGAAGGCCGTCTTTTTTAAGCAGTAAATTTATTACTGTTTTTGGCGGCTTGCCGAATTTATACGAACCCAGCAGGCTTGTCTTTTTTTCTTCAAAAGTTGCTTTGCAGCCGTTTTCTAACATATAGTTATGCAGCTCTTGGGCGTACGCTTGCTCGTCTGGTGCGGCGGCAAGTAATAATTGCTCGAATGTGATTTTCTCTGTTGGCATTTTTTTCTCCTTATCCAGCGTATCCGCTCATTAGTTGCCAGCGTGCACCGTATTTGTCAATTAGCGCGCAGGTTAATGAGCAATATGTTTGGCTACATAGCGGCGAGGTAATTGTTGCGTCAACCGCCAGCACATCATATGCGGCTTGCAGTTCTTCGTCTGTATCGAATTGTACGACCAAGTCAATTAAAAATGGTGGGCTTGCCTGGGAATTTACATTCATCTCCGGGTCATCGGCTATCATAATTATTTGCTCGCCAATTTTTATTTGGCTGTGATAGATAAAGTCTTTGTGTTCCAGCTTGTACTCATAGTCTTTTGGATTTGCGTCGGATTGTTTTAGTAGCACTTGAACTTCTGCGTTAAATGCATTTTTATACAGTTCAATTGCTTGGCTGGCTTGTCCAGCAAAAATTAGAATTGGTTCGATTTTCATATTGTTCCCTCCGCGTTTGAATCGTCATCAATAAAATAGATACTGTAGCGTTTTGTTGTAAACACGAGAGCACAGTGGTCGGGGCAGTCGACCGCGCCGTGGTTTTCTGCAAAAATTTGCTGCCAGTGCTGTTGCTTGGTTTCAACATCGGTGACTATTTCGATAGTGCCAACCAAGTTAATATTGTAATCATATGTGGAAATATTTACACTGGCCTTATTATTTTTAGCAATGCGACGGGCTTTATTTGAGTCTGTACTTGATAAGAAACTGAGCCAATTTATGCCATCTGCTTTAGACAACGATATGGCAGAACTTGTTGGGTAGCCCTCTTCATCAACCAGGGTTAGGGTAACAAATTCTAGGCCGCCATTGATGTAGCCACGCTTTGCGTTGATAATTTCGCTTGCTCTTGTTATTGCTTTGTCCATTTTGGATTCCTCACATTTCTATTGGTTTGCCAATTTTCATGGCTTTACGCCAGTCTGGGGCTTCGCCGCAGTCGCTATAGTATTCGTCTAGGCGGGTTATTTTATTGCCGTCTAGTTTTACGAATGCCGTAACGAGATGGGATGACTCGGCAGATGTAATTTTTGTAACTAACGCAAAACCGTTGTTGATTTTCTCTACCCGCTGCAACTCGCCGCTCCATTCACCAGGGTATTCACAATTGGCACGAATATACTCGTCCACAGTAAGCTGTTCGTTACTATCGTGCCAACAAATTACGGCTTCTGGTGTGAAAAACTCCCGCAATGCCTCGGCGTTTTGCTTCGCTACAGCTTGGATGAAACGCCCTATCTCAAAGGGATTTACCTCACTATGCGCTAACCCTGCCCATTTTCGGCAAGTTTCAATCCGCTTCCCATTGTCACCCTCCCCTATGTCGTAAGCGAATTGGGTCAATAGCGTACATGGGAAGTTTTGACACAATCCACAGTGGTCAATCCCCTTCCCTTCGCAACAATCTTTTACCGGGCAACTATCGCCCCAGAATGGTTTTGTAATGTTGGTGCACCCACCGCCACATTGCTCCAAGTACTTGCACCCACTACATAAAATACCACATCTTGATTCAATCATTTTAATCACGCTCCTTGTCCTCTATATTAACACAAAGAACACGACACCATATCTGTCATGTTTCATAACGCGACAAAATATTTTTAGCGGTGGCTTGTATTTCCTCCACAACATCGGTCGGACCCAAAACTTTTACTTTATCGCCAAAACCCAGCAGCCAGCTTATCATATAATTGCGGTTTGTGTAGTCAAATTGAAAAAATAGGCCGCCCTCCGTTTCACGAAAAGAATCCAGGCCATAGGACTCGATTATCAGATACTTAACAGATTTATCAAAAATGGCAGTCAGCTTGATTTCATCTGTTAGATGACGGTAAAAATCTCTCGATTCTGGCGGAATATCACGGGGTGTGAAAGGCTCATCCATTGTGCAAAGGTTCAGCAGGCGGTTTAGCTTGAACATTCGCCAATCCTGCCGTTCCAGACAAAAGCCAAAAACATACCACGAACTCCACTGGAAGATAGCGACATACGGCTCTATTTTGCGGCGGGACTCGCCTTTTTCATAGTGATAATCAAATTCGATTAACTTTGCTTCCAATGCAGCGCGCTTTATCTGCTCAATCTTTTGGGTCAAATCGCTTTTGTAATATGAAGCAAGGTCGATAACAACTGGCTCACTCATAGAAATGACGGCATTTGTGTTTGCGCCCAGCTTGTCCAACGTGCGCTCTATTTTCGATTCTTCTGAAACACTGCCCAGCCCTTTTATTGCGGCAATAATGCCCGACAGCTCGTCCACCGTTAGCACATTCTTGTCCAGCTTAAAGCCTTCGGCAATAGAAATACCGCCGCCATTGCCTTGGTGAGTTATGATTGGGATACCCGCCTGGCACAACGTATCTATATCGCGCCCTATGGTACGACGGTTTACCTCAAATTTATCGGCCAGAAATGGGGCGGTAACGCGTTCATTTTGTAACAGCACTGTAAGTATGCCAATTAGACGATCCAGTTTCATATGTACCTCCATTATGTAAATTCAGTTGGTAAGAAACTCTTACCAACTGAATCTCATTATACCATAACTATTTTTTGTGCGGCGGAGAGAAAATGTCTAGCGGGAAGTCTAAATCTTCGAAGTATTCGCATGGGTTGATATCGCCTTGGTCGTGGCATTCTTCTGGAATGCAGAAACCTTTGCTCTGCACATTCAAGTGTACTAGGCGGAAGAGTTTGATGATGGTGAATAGTCCGATTGTAACTTCAATTGCGTGATGGCCGCGGTGGTTGTGAAGTTTTGCATTAAGGCCAACGGCTGTGGCTTCTGCCCATACAAAAGGTGTCGCGGCGAAAGTTTCGCTTCCTTTATATAGGTCTGTGCCAACAACTAATTCTGCGCCAGTAGAGCCAAACAGGGTTGCTTTCATGTTGAAGATGTTTGTCGCATCTACTTGGTCGGTTACTTTGCCAGCGGCATCGCGGACAGTTAGGCGGTATTCAAAAACAAACTTAACATCTACATCCCAAAAACCCGTACGGAATGGGCTTGGTTGCTTATCAACAACTTGTATTTTTGTGATTCTAACTTTGTCCATGGTAACTGATGTGGCATCATGCGGTGGAACAAGCACTTCGCCTTCTTGGAAATCGCGTCCACCAAAATGGCAGTCGTGTGCGGCACGGGCAGGGCCTAGTTCGCGTGGTGTAAGGCAGTTTTGTCTGCGGCAGCTGTCGTACACTTTGTAGGCAATAACGCATTCGTCTTTTACTTTTCTTGGGTCTACGCCGATTGGGCCAACAGTGCGCTCGGCGGGGGCAGGCTTTTCGGCCGCTACAGGGCGTTCAGCCAATACCGGAGTATCTTGCAATTCAAATGCTCCCATTTCTTACCTCCTGTTTTTTTGTTTCTATCCCCAGTATATGTACAACTCATTTTTGTGTGACATCCATATACTAATTCCAATCCGAAATTGATTTCACTAACATAAAATGATATTATTAACGAAAAGGAGGCGACCATGGGGAATAACGACTACCTGGAACGTTGCACAAGCATAGCCGTTTTTGGCGGAACATTTGACCCATTTCACAACGGCCATTTGGCTATTGCAGAGTCCGTGTTGCATCAATTTAAGCCAGAGCGGGTAATGCTTGTGCCAACGGGCACACCGCCTCATAAACCAAGCGGAGCCGTTGCTTCGGGTGAAGATAGATATCAGATGGTTCTGCGCGCGGTTGGCGATACACCAGGGCTTGACGCCACGCGCATGGAAATTGAACGGACAGGCACAAGCTACACAATTGATACGATAAATGCAATCCGTAACGCCTGCGCGCCTGGTTGCAAAATTTATTTTATCCTGGGGCAAGACTCACTTTTGCAAGTAGAAAGCTGGAAAAACGCCGCCGAACTACTTACCGCCTGCGAGTTTATAACAATTCCCAGGCCAGGATACGCGCCAGAATTATTGCAAACACGGGTCAAGGAGCTGAATGAGAAATACGGTGCTGTTATCCACATTTTGGACAGCCCCCTACTCTATTTATCCAGCTCGAATATAAGGCAATTTTTGGCGGAAGAACGGCCAGTTAACGCGCTAATGCCCCAGGCGGCAATCGAATATGCACGGCAACGCGGGCTTTACGGCCTGGTTACACCCGACCTGTCGGACAAGCATTTCGAGTGGGCGAAGGCAAGGGTAGAAAAGCGGCTGACACCAAGGCGGTTCAAGCACACGCTGGGCGTAGTAATGGAGGCAGAAAAACTCGCCCGCCACTATGGCGCAAACCCAAACAAAGCCAGGTGGGCAGGTCTGTTGCATGACTGTGTAAAGGAATGCGGCGCGGAAAAAAAACGCTTCCTCTGTCACGAATGGAATGTACAAATTGACCCACTTGTAGAGTCTCATATAGACTTGGCGCACGGACTACTGGGTGCAGAATCGGCACAGCGGCACTTTTTTGTAAAAGACGAAGAAATTTTGCAAGCTATACGTTTTCATATTGCAGGGCATAAAGATGTCACACTTTTGGACAAAATAATTTGCCTGGCTGATTTTATCGAGCCGTATCGTGAAGACTATCCACCACTACAACGTATGCGCGAACTTGCGTATGTGAACATAAATGAAGCACTACACTACGGTTTAACCGAAGCCCGCGCTATTGACGGTGCGCGTGGCAAGGAATTACACCACTGGTCGTTGGACACAATAGAAGTACTAGAGAGGGAAATGTAAATGGAAGATAACAAAATTTATGAGGCCGCGCTGGCACTGTACAAGGCTATTGACACTAAGTTTGGTAAGGATATTTTGCTGCTAGACTTACGAGAAGTAACGCCTATTGCCGATTTTTTCTTTATCGCAACGGGCGCAAGTGCCCCACAACTTGCCGCATTGTCTGACACTGCGGAGGAAACGCTAATTGCAAATGGCATGACATTACGCCACCGCGAGGGTGCGAACTCCACCAACTGGACGTTGCTGGACTTTGGCAGCATTGTGGTACACCTGTTTGACAAAGAGTCGCGAGATTATTACAAACTCGAACGCACTTGGGCAGATGCTAAGATAATTACTGTCGAATAGTTCATAGTACACTCGCGTTTCAACAAAAGGCACAACAGTTTTGATAAAACTGTTGTGCCTTTTGTTTATATTTCTACTCCCCCCCCTCTCCGACACATACCTTTTGTAAAAAATACTATCTTTTTTCTAACTGCTCTGTTATAATTTGAAAAATCATACACACAGGAGGCAACTAATGAGTGAAAGAATCGTAAAAACACCCATACCCGAGGGCGCAATGGGTTGGTCTGTCATTGGAGAAGAAGAAATTTCTGCCGTAACCGCACTGCTACGCACACCGCAAAACCTGTTCCGCGTGCGCGACGACGGAAAACCAAGCGAATGCGAGCAACTAGAGCAAAATATTCGTACAAAAACAGGCGCGGACTATGCCCTTTTTGTAGCAAGCGGCACAGGAGCACTAACTTGCTGTCTTACAGGCTTTGACATCGGCCCGGGCGATGAAGTTATTGTGCCCGCGTATACATTTATCGCTACCGCCGCCGCCGTGGTGGACGTTGGTGCAGTGCCAGTAATTGCTGAAATTGACGACTCTCTTGGCATTTGTCCTATTGATTTGGAGAAAAAAATAACGCCATACACAAAGGCCGTTATTGTTGTAAACATGGTAGGCGTGCCAGCGCGACTAGACGCTATCCGCGCTGTGTGCAAAAAGCACAATCTGGTGCTTATCGAAGACAACTGCCAGGCAATTGGCGCAACATATAAAGGAAAACACTGCGGCGTAGAGTCCGACGCGTTCGCCTGGAGCACAAACTTCTTCAAAGTAATTACTTGCGGCGAAGGCGGCGTATTTATGACCAATAATGCCCGCGCGTTCCAAAAAGGTGTGTACCAATCCGACAACGGGCTAAACGACGTTGGCCAGGGACACCCCCATAGCAAAGAATTAAAACCATTCTCCCGCTCTGGCATCAGGGGCAACGAGATTGCCGCCGCTGTGCTTAATGTACAACTTGGTAAAATGGACGGTATGCTAACACATACTCGTATGCTGAAAAAGCGTCTGTTTTCACAACTAAACACACCGATAAACTACAAACCTCAACACGTGGATGACCCAGACGGCGACTGCGGTTTTTGCGTTAACCTTATCATGGACAGTGCGGAAAAAGTTGACCGTATTTTGGAACTTGCGGACGCAGAAGGCTTGCCACTAAACAAGCTGTACGAAGCCAAACTATACGAAGACGGCGACCTTCACATTTACTCTAACTGGACGCCTATTTTGGAAAAACGCGGCGCAACAGCGGCGGGCTATCCGTGGGCAGACCCAGCATATAAAGGCAATGTTGAGTATTCAACTGATATGTGCCCAAAATCTCTGGATATTTTAGGGCGCACGGTCAGGCTTTTGTTTAACATAAATATGAGTGCGCAAAATATCGACGAGTTTGCCGCGGCCTTAAACAAAATCGACGAGGTGCTGTAGTATGCTACACGTTGGCATTGCCCGGGAAATTATTACACCACAAGTTGGCGGGTATCTGTTTGGGTACAACAATCATACCCAAAGTACGTCCATACATGACGACTTAACGGTTACAGCACTATGCATAAAGGATGGCGAAAATGCGGCTATTATAATTAGCGCGACAGTTTGCCTAATACATGAAGACATTATACGAGAAATTCGCGAGAAGGTAGAAGCCGCAACAGGCGTACCTTCCGCACATATTATCGTAAGCGCGACGCACACACATTCTGCCCCACGTACAACTAATTTCAAGCAGTTCGGCAATTTTGGAGATGAAGATACAGAGTATTGCACAGGAATTTTCATCCCAAAAGCCATTGCGGCCGCCACTGCTGCGGTTTTCAAAACGCAGCCGGTTTTGATGGGCGTTGGTACAACGCAATCGCTGGTGGGCATCAACCGTCGCCAGCTTCACCCCGACGGTAGTGTAAGCCTGGGGCAAAACCCGTGGGATACTTATGACCCGACTATGACCGTAGTTGCATTTTCATGCGAAGGCAAGGCCATTGCCAATATCATACACATTGGCGCGCATCTTACCGCCGCTGGCAATAACACAGAAGTAACCCGCGATTGGGCTGGCGTAATGGTTGACCGCCTGGAAGCAGAAAGCGGCGCAATGACTATGTTCATCAACGGCGCACAAGGCGATATCGCGCCTCGCATGGCCAATGGCGACAGTGTCGGCAATTTGCAACACGCCATGGAGGTCGGCGGTTTGGCAGGTATCGACGCAGTACGGGCGTACAAAACAATTCGCACATTCTATAATGAAGAAATGCAAATTTCTACTGGGAAGTTAGAGCTAGCGTACAAGCCCCCTATTCCACTAGCGGAAGTTAAGGAAGTTTTAGCGACTTTTGACGAAAACAGCCCGCAAACATATAAGCGGTCGTCGTTACAAGCGTTGGAGAAGATGTACGAAAGCGGCGATATGGGCGCGGATGTATGGTGCGCAGAGCAAACTATATTGCGCATAGGGCCAGTAGTGTTTGTGCCATTTGCTTTTGAAGTTAGCTCGGAAATTGGACTGCGCTTGCGGACGTATAGCCCCTATGCGCATACGCTTTTGTGCGCTTGCACAAATGGTAGCAACTCGTATCTTCCGGCGGAAAGTCAACTTTGCCGCGGCGGGTATGAGATTGAGTCGTTCCGTTGGTTTAGGCCACGGCAGTTGCCTGATGATGCGGATACTAGGCTGATACAGCAGAATATTGCGTTACTTTAGCAACTAAGAAGTTGTAGAGTGTGAGCTGTGAAGGGCGGAATAACCTAGTGTGGATAACTTCGCCAAAATAAATATTAGTGGAGGTAGGGACGTGAACCTTACAGTAGAACAAATAAGCCTTGCTGTTGCAGTAATTGCTACGATTTCCAGCGCAATAGTTGCTGTAATAAGCGTAATATTATCAAATAGAAATAATAGCATATTACTTAAAAGAGAACTAAAGCAACAGCATTATATAGGGTATATCCAAGCATTGAGTGAAATGACGCAGCAGAAAAATAATAACGAGAATCTGAAGAATTTCGCTTCTTTTCGCAACAAACTATTAGTTGTTGCCAGCAATAAAGCAATAAAGCATATGTTGAAATACGAGGAAGCCATTCGACAGTACGAGAAGAGCACATCAGACCAAGAGCGTTATATAGCTACAAAGAATCAAGCTAAATGCCTTACAAATTTTGTAAAAGCGGCTAGGAAAGATTTGAGGATAGTGGAAATAAGTTTCCCAGAAATAGAGTTGCTATCTGTAGGTTCATAACAAAGTTAAATGAGGTAAATAAAATGAAAATCACAAACATAACCACCCACCGCGTACGCATTCCCCTAAAATACCCGGTAAAATGGTCGGGCGGCACACGCTATTCCGCGCCAGCACTTATAGTAAAACTCTTCACCGACGAAGGAATAATCGGCATTGGCGAATGCGTAGGCCCTACAATCCCTACAATAGAAGCCGTGGTAGAGCATGAGTTCCGCCAGTTTCTAATAGGCCGCGATCCTATGAAAACGGAACTTCTCGTGCGCCGTATGGAGGAATTTGCACGAAACTGGACACAAATTGGCGCGTATGCAATCTCTGGCCTGGAAATGGCTCTGCTAGATATAAAGGGAAAAGTGCTGGGCACGCCAATTTATAACTTGCTAGGCGGCGCGTGTAAAAAAGAAATCGAATACGCAGGCTACCTTTTCATAGACACACCAGAAGAAAACGCAAAAAAAGCCCTGGCCTACCAGCAACAAGGCTACAAGGAAGTTAAGCTAAAAGTTGGCCGCAACCTGGCAAATGATATTGAAACACTTGAGGCCATCCGCGCTACCGTTGGCAGTAGCCTAAAAATTCGCATTGACGCAAACATGAATTGGAACGTGCCAACAGCAATAAAGTGGATACGCGCCTTAGAAAAATTCGACCTGCAATATGTAGAGCAGCCTTGTCCAGACTTTGACCTGGACGCAATGGCGGCAGTACGCCGCGCAGTTGGTGTGCCTATTGCCGCAGACGAAGGCTGCTCGACCGTAGAGCGCGCCCTTGCGCATATTAAAAAGGAAGCCTGCGACGTGTTTGTAATTTACGTATCAGAAGCAGGCGGGCTAATGCGTGCACGGCAAATTTCTGCAATGGCAGATGCCGCAAGCATTTGGTGCACCATGGGAACATGGGCGGAAACAGGCGTGGCAACCGCTGCTGGTATGCACGCGATAGCATCAAGCTGTAATTTTGTGTTTTCCAACGACACGCATTATATGTTGCAGGAAGGCGATATCTTAACAAAGCCGCTGGAAATTTCAACTGGTAAGATTTCCTTACCAGTTGGCGCAGGAATTGGCGTGGATGTTTGCGATACGTTGCTGGAGGATTTTTCAAAAGTAGACGTGCGCGAGTCCGTGTTTTTTGATGATATCGAAAATGAAGATATGCCGCTAATTGGGCAAATATTGTAGGAGGTAAAAAATGTCACAATATATGAAAGCCCTTCTGCTAGAAGGCCCAAACCAAGTATCCATGAAAGAAATCCCCATCCCAACCCCAGGCCGGGGAGAAATTCTAATCCAAACCAAAGCCGCCACAGTATGCACTTCCGACATAATGGACATGGAAACAGGCCTGTTTGCCGACTTTATGCCAATGGTAATGGGGCACGAAGGCGCAGGCATTGTCGCCGCGTTGGGGGAAGGCGTAACCGAACTGAAAATCGGCAACGAAGTTGCTGTCCACCCTGTAATGCCATGCTATGAATGTGCGTCTTGCAAGCGTGGGCTACCCCACTTATGCGACGACATGGGGCATCTATGCTTCAACAAGCCAGGCTGTTTTGCGGAATATTTCGTAACCCGCCCAGACTGTGTGCGGATTAAACCGCCACAAATGTCGTTCGCGGTAGCAAGCCTAATGGAACCTGTTTGCGTGTGCATGGAGGCCGTAAACCGCGGCAAAGTTGACGAAAACAGCCGCGTACTTATTGCAGGCGACGGCCCATTCGGTATTATGATTTCCAAGCTATGCGCCAAGCGCGGTGCGAAGCAAATCATACAAACAGGCTTCTTCGACAGCCGTTTAGCCCACTCTGCCGCCCATTCTACTATAAATGTAAACAACGAACCCGACATAGCCAAAAAAATTATGGAGCTAACGGAAGGCGAAGGCGTGGATACCGCGATACTCTGCGTGTCCAGCACAGCAGCAGTAGATTTGTGTGTGGAAATGTTACGTTCTCGCGGGACAATGGTAATTTTCTCTGCACTGAGTGAGAAAACGCCCGTTGACCTGTTCCGCGTTCATCTAAAAGAACTAAACATTTGCGGGTCGAATAACGACGAAGATTTTATGGACGATGCAATAAAGCTGCTGCAAGACCCAACGCTTGGCCTAAATAAAATCGTCACCCATGAACTACCCTTTGCAGAGTGGAAAGAAGCCTACCGCTTAGCCAGTGAAGGCAAGGAAAATTGCTTGAAAGTAACCATGTTACTTTAACTAACCCCAAATAATAGGGGTCTTGGGGACGAGTCCCCAAGCAGGGGTTCGGGGACAGAATCCCCGAGGTCCTAATAAAAGGAGGACTTACAATGGCACTACCAGTAGCACTACAAATTTATTCCGTGCGAGACGATTTCGCACAAGACATGGCCGGCACTTTCAAAAAGGTGAAAGAACTGGGCTACGACGGCGTAGAACTAGCCGGTTTTTGGGGTAAAACCCCAGCGGAAGTTAAAAAAGCATTAGACGACGCAGGACTGCGTTGCTTCTCAAGCCACGTGGGTTATGATGAAATTGCGAAAGACCCAGACGCAACATTCGCCGCGTACAAATCCATAGGTTGCGACTATGTTGCCATCCCATGGCTGGACATGGACAAAGCCCCAGGCGGTAAAGATTTTGCCGAAATCATGCCAAACATACGCAAATTTGGCGAAATTGCAAAAAAACATGGCATAACATTGCTGTACCACAACCATGATTTCGAGTTTAGAAAAATCGGCGACGAATACGGCCTGGACGTGCTATATAACCAAATACCTGCCGAGTATCTGGAAACGCAAATCGATACCTGCTGGGTAAAAGTTGTTGGCTTAGACCCTGCGGAATATCTGAAAAAATACAAAGGCCGCGCGCCGTTGGTGCATATTAAAGACTTTGTAAAAGGTGCAGAAGCAAGCGGCGCGCTTTACGACCTAATAGGCGCAGATAATAAAGAAGAAAAAGCCGACGAAAATGCGTTCATGTTCAAACCAGTTGGTCACGGCTGTCAAGATGTGCCGTCAATTCTAAAAGCAGCAGAAGAAGTTGGCGCAAAATGGGTAATTGTAGAATACGACCAATCGCCAGAACATCCGCCGCTGGAAACAGCAAGAATAAGCCGCGAATATCTAAAAACATTGGGCTGGTAACAGCCACCCACAAATCAACTGATGTCAAAATACATCAGTTGATTTTTTTTGTCCTTCCTGTATAATAATAAGAAAATCTACAGGAGGCGACAATCATGGCTTTTTATTACGAACAAGAGTCTCACACATTTAATGAGTATCTGTTGGTTCCAGGTTATTCCTGCAAGGAGTGTATCCCTGCCAATGTGTCTCTGCGCGTGCCGCTTGTTAAGCACAAAAAGGGCGAAGAGCCCGCAATTTCTCTAAACATTCCGCTGGTTTCGGCCGTAATGCAATCTGTGTCAGACGACAAGATGGCAATTGCATTGGCTAAAGAAGGCGGAATTTCTTTTGTCTTTGTTTCTCAATCAATCGAAAGCCAGGCCGCAATGGTACGGCGTGCAAAAAACCACAAGGCAGGTTTTGTAACCAGCGAGTCCAATGTACGACCCGACCAAACATTGCAAGACGTGTTGGATGTAAAGGCAAAGAATGGCCACTCCACTGTTGCAGTAACGGAAGATGGCACAGCGCGTGGCAAATTGATGGGCATTGTCACCGACAAGGACTACCGCCTTACGCGTATGCCACTAAATTTGCCCGTTAGCAAATTTATGGTATCCTTTGAAAAACTTGTTACGGCAGACGAAGGCGCGACCCTGCACGAGTGCAATAACATAATTTGGGACAGCAAGAAAAATGCTGTACCTGTGGTAGACAAAAACGGACACCTTGTGTCATTCGTTTTCCGCAAAGACTATTCTTCGGACAAGGAAAACAAAATGGCATTGATGGACGACGCAAAACGTTACGTAGTTGGCGCGGGTGTTAATACCCACGACTATGCCGAGCGTATCCCTGCCCTAGTAGAAGCTGGCGCGGACGTGCTATGTATCGACTCGTCGGAAGGTTTTAACGAATGGCAGAAGCTAACCCTAGATTTTGTACGCGAAAAATACGGCGATACAGTAAAAATTGGCGCAGGTAACGTTGTATGCCGCGAAGGCTTCCGTCACCTGGCCGAAGCTGGTGCTGATTTTGTTAAAGTAGGCATAGGCGGCGGCGCAATTTGCATCACTCGCGAAGCAAAAGGCATAGGCCGCGGCCAAGCCACCGCACTTATAGAAGTTGCCGAGGCACGTGACGAATACTTCGAAGAAACTGGCATTTACGTGCCAATTTGCTCTGACGGCGGCATTGTTCACGACTATCACGTGACAATTGCTATGGCAATGGGTGCGGATTTCTGTATGCAAGGCCGTTACTTCGCAAGATTTGACGAAAGCCCGACAAACCGCGTTATGGTTGGCGGCAATTATATGAAGGAATACTGGGGCGAAGGCACAGAGCGTGCCCGAAACTGGCAGCGTTACGAAGGCGGCGGCGGCCTTGCATTCGAAGAAGGCGTGGATGCGTATGTACCTTACGCAGGCAGTTTGCGCGATAATTTAAGCGTAACGCTCAGCAAAATAAAAGCCACCATGTGCAACTGCGGCGCAATTACAGTTGGCGATTTCCAAAAGAAAGCGCGCCTCACACGTATCTCCCCTTCAAGCCTAATAGAAGGCGGCGCACACGACGTTTATTTGAAGGACACATATGGCGGACAGCGTTCATAATCACGAGACATATATGTCAAAAGCCCTGGCGGAAGCGCGCAGGGCTTTTGACAATGGCGAAGTTCCCATTGGTTGCATAATTGTGTATGAAGGCGAAATAATAGCCACCGCCGCAAACGAACGGGTGACACAAAAAAACGTGCTGTGCCACGCAGAAATATTAGCGATAGACCAGGCCTGTAAAAAGCTGAACGACTGGCGGTTAGAGGGTTGCACCCTATATGTAACGCTCGAACCATGCCCCATGTGCGCAGGCGCGATAGTTCAAGCGCGAATACCAAAAGTAGTGTATGGCGCAAAAAGCCTAAAGGCCGGTTGCGCTGGGTCGATACTGGATATTTTGAACGAACCCCGCTTCAACCATCGTGTAGAGGTTGAAACGGGTGTATGTGAAGAGGAATGCGCCACACTTATGAGCGAGTTTTTCACACGTTTCCGAAAATAGTGAGCTAGTCTACTATTTTGTCGCCATTTCCAAAATTCGATTGCTACGCTTGATAAAGTTTGTCATTTGCTCTGGTGTTAGCGGCTTGTGGCTTAGTAGCGCCAGATCGTATAGGTGTTGGGAAATGAGTTCCGTATCTGTGTTGCGGCTGTCATCGTCGCGTATAGCCAGCAGATTTTGCACAAGTGCGTGGTTGCTGTTTAGCACAAGGGTTTGCTCTTCTTCAAACATACCTGGTGGAAGCTGGCCGCCGCCAAACATTTTGCTCATCTCTTGCATACGGCGGGATTGCTCGGATAATAACATTACCGCAGAAACATCTTCCGACTTTAGCGGTTGCAGTTGCACGATAAGTTTTTCCATACCCAGGATTGAACGCAGTCGTTCTTCCAGGCCGTCCGCGGCTGGTTCTTCTGCTATTTCGCTTTTTAGCGCGTCGGTAATGTCCGCGTCTATGCGATTGAATTTAACGTCTGGCTCGTATCCCTCCAGGTAGCTGATAAATGGCGCATCCAGGTTGGTGCTTAGGAGAACCGCCTCCAAGCCCTCGTCGCGGAACATTTGAATATACTGCGACTGCACTTGCTCGTTTGTTACATAGAACACAGTTTTGCCCGTTTTTTCCGCATTTTCTGCGGTGAACTCTTCTAGGGTTTGGTACGCGCCGCCAACGGTTTTGTACAGCACGCTACCCTTGATTTTGTCGTACAATTCCTTCTCTTTTATGCAGCCGTATTTGATGAACGGGGCGATATCATCCCAGTAGCCATTGTATGTCTCGCGCTCTTTTTTGAACAGGCCATTCAGCTTGTCCGCCACTTTGCGGGAGATATAGCCCGCCATTTTACGCACAGTAGAGTCGCTTTGTAGGAAACTACGTGATACATTAAGTGGCAGGTCTGGGCAGTCCATTACGCCTTTTAACAGCAGTAGATATTCTGGGATCACTTCCTTTATATTTTCAGCCACATATACTTGGTTGTTGAAAAGTTTGACCTGGCCTTCCATGTATTCCATGTCGTGTTTTAGTTTTGGGAAGTACAGTATGCCTTTCAATCGGAAAGGGTAGTCCATATTCAGGTGAATCCAGAAAAGTGGCTCGTTGAAATCGCTGAAAACTTTGCGGTAGAATGCTTTGTATTCGTCGTCGGTACATTCGTTTGCCGATTTTAGCCAAAGTGGTGCGGTGTCGTTTATTGGCGTTGGTGCGGTTGGCTCTTCATCTTCCGTTTTTTCGGCGTTTAAGTCTTCTACATAAATAGGTACAGGCATAAAACCGCAGTATTTTGTGAGGGTTGCGCGTAATTTATGCACATCCAAAAACTCTTCGCCGCTTTCGGATACAAAAAGGGTTATGCGCGTACCGCGAGATGCTTTGTCGCTGGTGTCTAGGCTGTACTCAATGCCACCTTCGCATTCCCATTTTGCTGCCGCCGCGCCCTCTTTATATGAAAGGGTGTCGATTTGCACTTTGTCACTTACCATGAAGGACGAGTAGAAACCCAAACCGAAATGGCCGATTATCTCGGCGGCAGAGTCGGCTTGGTCTTTGTATTTTTCCATGAAGTCTGTCGCGCCAGAGAAGGCTATTTGTGTAATGTACTCCGTTACCTCATCTGCGGTCATACCTATTCCGTTGTCTTCGAAGATTAGTTGCTTGTTTTCTTTGTCCACCAACACTTTAACGGAAAAATCTTCGCCCTCTGGTAAACTGGCCTCGCCCATGTCGGCGAGCTTTTTTAGTTTGGTGATTGCGTCGCAGGCGTTGGAGACAAGCTCCCGCGCAAAGATATCCATGTCTGAATACAGCCATTTTTTGATTATTGGCAGTATATTTTCGCTGTGGATTGATAGATTGCCTTTTTGCATTATTTATTTTCCTTTCATTTTTGGTCGTCTGTTTTCCTCACGCTTTATCCAACTTCTAATACCCCGCCCAGCATATGGTTCGTCGGAATATCTGGGGACGATGTGCAAATGTGCATGCATAACCGTTTGGCCTGATGCTTCGCCGCAGTTCCAGCCAACATTATAGCCATCAGGTGCGTACTCTTCATCCAGTTCGCGTTTTGCCCTGTCGAGCAACTCTTTTGTCGCCATCCATTCCTCAGAGGTTAATTCGAATGGCGTTACTTTATGGGCTTTTGGCATAATCATGCGCGAGCCCACGAGAATTGGGTCATGGAATTCCACGCAGTAGCAGAGTTCGTTCTCATACAGGAACGTACCACGCTTGTCGTTTGTGAAGTTGCAGAATGGGCAATTCATAATTATTTTATCATTTCCTTCATTTTTTCAAGGGCTTGAGCCAGTGCTTCGTCGGCTTTGCTTGCGTCTTTGCCGCCTGCTTGTGCGTGGTTTGGCCTGCCGCCACCGCCGCCACCGCATATTGCGGCTGCTTCTTTTACGATGTTACCAGCGTGGATACCTGCCTTTACAGCGTCGTCGGTTGCGCTGGCTAGGAACTGCGCTGCGCCGTCGGCATTTACGCCGCATAGCAACATACAGCCGCTTTTTAGTTCGGCTTTTAACTTGTCGCATAGGGTGCGAAGGGCTTCGATATCGTAGTTTTCCAATTTTGCGGTTATTAGGGTAAATCCTTTTTCCACGACCGCGGATTTTAGTAGGTTGGCTACAACTTCGCCTTGTTGTTCACCTGCTGCGGCGGCTTGTGCTTGGGAAACTTCTTTTTTCAGTGCTTTGTTTTCTGCCAAGAGTGTTTCTATTTTAGAAACAATTTCATTTGGCTTGGCGCGGCAAATATCTGCCACTTCTGCCAAAGTTGCGGAAGCGTCTCTGTATAATTGTAACGCGTTTTCGCCTGTGGTTGCTTCTATTCGGCGCACGCCAGAAGCTATGCCGCCTTCGGATAGCAGCTTAAACATTCCAATTTGCTGGGTACTTGTTACGTGAGTACCACCGCATAGTTCTGTACTGTGGTCGCCCATTTTTACCATGCGCACGGTGTCGCCATATTTCTCACTAAAAAGGGCTGTTGCGCCGCTTTTTCGAGCCTCGTCTGGGGTGGTTAGGGTCACTTGTACAGGGATGTTCTCCCATATACGCTGGTTTACCAGGGTTTCAATCTTATCTTTTTCCGCTGGGGAAAGTGCGGAGAAATGTGTGAAGTCGAAACGCAGACGGTCAGGGGTTACTTCCGACCCAGCTTGCTCTACGTGGTCGCCTAGTACGTCCCGTAGGGCTTTTTGCAGGAGGTGGGTGGCGGAGTGGTTGCACATAGTGGCGCGGCGGCGGTTTTCGTTTACTGTTGCCGCTACGGTGTCGCCAACTTTTAACTCACCAATCTTTACTTTACCGATGTGCACTGTGTTACCACCGGCCACAGTTACGCAGTCAGAAATTTCCACTTGAACATCTTCGGCGCAAAATATTCCTGCGTCGCCTTTTTGCCCACCACCAGCGGCGTAGAAGGTTGTTGAATTTAACACCACAGCTACATCTTGACCCGCTGTGGCTGTCTGTACAATTTCATTATCTGCAATTAGCGCAAGAACTTGTCCGGCGCAAGCGGTTTTATCGTATCCGACAAACTCGGTTGGCAAGTTAGGCGGCAATTTATGATAAACCGTTTCATCTGCGCCCATGTAAGTGGAAACGCCACGAGCAGCGCGGGCGCGGTCTTTTTGCTCCTGCATTTCTTTTTGGAAACCTTCTTCGTCCCAATTCAAGCCCGCGTCTTCTAATATTTCACGGGTTAAGTCGGGAGGGAAACCGTAAGTGTCGTATAATTTGAATGCTTCAACATCTGTGCCAGCTTCGATTTGCTTTTGCAACAACGCCATGCCTGTTTCCAGCGTTTCAAGGAAGCGGCTTTCTTCCGTGCCAAGCACTTGCAAAATATGGCTGGCTTTCTCCGTCAAATTAGGATAAGCCACGCCATAGGTATCAATCGAAGCCTGGGCTATTTCATTAACAAACCGCGACAACCCAAGGGAACGCCCATGCCGCACCGCACGGCGTAGCAAACGACGCAGGATGTATCCCCTACCCTCGTTTGAAGGCAGTACGCCGTCCGACGCCAAAAACGCCACGCTACGCACATGGTCAGCAATAATTCTAATGGAAACAAGCTGTGCTGGGTCGGGATTTTTTATCCCTGCAAGGCTTTTCACCTTGTCGCACAGTCCTTTTATATTGTCAATTTCAAAAATCGAGTTCACGCCTTGCATTACCATGGCAATGCGCTCCAAGCCCATGCCTGTGTCTATGCCCGTGTTTTCCAGCGGCACATAACTGCCATCGTCTTTTTTCTCTTGTTGGATAAAAACCAAATTCCAAATTTCAACAAAGCGGTCGCAATCGCAGCCTACGGCACAATCCGGGCTGCCACAACCTGCGTCTTCGCCATGGTCATAAAAAATTTCAGAACTTGGGCCGCACGGACCAACGCCATGTTCCCAAAAATTATCTTCTCTGCCGAAACGATAAATTTTTTCTGCCGGAATACCCACGTTTTTGTGCCAAATGTCAAAAGCCTCGTCGTCGTCAAGATAAATTGTGACATACAACTTTTCCGCTGGAATTTTCAATTCTTCCGTAAAAAACGCCCATGCCCACGGGATTACCTCTTTTTTGAAATAATCCGCAAAAGAGAAGTTCCCAAGCATTTCAAAAAACGAGCCGTGGCGCGCTGTTTTACCAACAAGGTCGATATCAACGGTGCGGATACACTTTTGACAGGTAACAACCCGCTTGCTGGGTGGCTCTTCCTGGCCTGTAAAAAACGCTTTCATTGGCGTCATGCCTGCATTTATTAGCAGCAAGCTACTGTCGCCTTGGGGTACTAATGGGAAACTGGGTAAAAAAAAGTGATTTTGCCTAACAAAAAAATCCAAGAATTTCTCCCGGATTTGATTGACTGTTAGATATTGCATTTCGGTTACACCGCCTTTATGTTTTTATGAAACCTTTTGTAATATTTTCTTGTATAGCCTCTTCCACCCACGGCCATACTGCCGGAAGCGTTGTTTTAACTGGCAACATACGCCCGCGCACTCGCTCTACTGGTGCATTATACTTCACCCACGAACTGCCTGTACCACTTTCATGTAACAGGAAAAACGATTGCAATCTGTCTATCGAGGCAGCGTACATTGCATCAGGGGTTTCCATAGCGTCAAATTCTTCCCACAAACTGCGATACTCCTGGGCTTGTTGGGTGGGAAGAAGTGCGAACAACCTATCGGCGGCCTCGCGCTCGCGTTCATCTTTATTGGCATTGGCAGTGATATCCATTGCGGGGCTATCGCCAGCATAAATTTCCACTAAGTCATGTACTATGGCCATGCGCAAAACTCGGTCAAGGTTAACGCCATCAATGGCACAGTGCTCAAAGAGCGTCAAAGCCATAAGAGCAAAGTGCCATGAATGTTCGGCGTTATTTTCATAACGTGTTCCGTCAAGCAACGTTGTTTGACGGAACACATTTTTCATTTCATCGGCTATGGCCAAAAACTGCAATTGGTTTTTCAACACATCGGTCATACAATATACTCACCGTTTTCGAAGAAAACTATTTCCGTGCCATCGGCTTTTATGCCTGTAATACACATATCAGACGTGCCAAACATAAAGTCTACATGAATTAGCGAGTCGTTACCGCCTTTTGCCACTAGTTCTTCTGTTGGCAAATCGTCGCCGCCAGCCATGTTTTTGGGGTACGCTTTGCCAAGCGCAAGGTGAGCGGAAGCGTTTTCGTCAAACAATGTGTTATAGAAAAGCGTGTTCATCTGCCCGATTGGCGACGAGTTAGCCACAATGGCAACCTCGCCTAAACGCGCTGCGCCCTCGTCCATTTCAATCATATTTTTCAAAACTTCCAGGCCTTTTTCGGCTTTGTAATCCACAACTTTGCCATCTTTGAATGTCATTTCAAAGCCTTCAATCAAGTTGCCCTGGTAGGAAAGCGGCATGGACGCAACTACCCTACCCTCGGCTTTTTCACGGTGTGGCATGGTGAAAATTTCTTCTGTAGGCAGGTTGGGGAAAAATGGAATGCCAGCCTTATCCTTGTCGCTGCCGCCTTCCCAGACATGGTTTTGCACCAGGCCTAGGGTAAAGTCAGAACCAATGCCAGTTGTTATGCGAAGGGACGCAAATTGCTGAGTGTTTAGATAGTCTACACGATTTGTGAAATTGTTATCATGTTCCTGCCAATCTTTTATCGGGTCTGCGCCATCTGCCCGGGCGGCTTTTAGTATCATTTGCCACAGTTTGTCAATGGCTTCGGCCTCTGGTAAGCCAGGGAAAACCTTCGCTGCCCATTTTGGTGATGGGGTGGCGATAATGGACCAGCGCAAAGCACTGCTCATTGTTAATTTACTATGTGCTTTTGTGGCCGTACTTGCCACCCTGGAAAAACGCTGCAAGCGGCTTGGGTCTACGCCTTTTAGGTTGTCTGGGTCGGACGAACTAATGTGCAGATACACCGCGCCCTTGTCGTCCTGCTCTTTGAATTTTTGTACGCGCCATTCAGGGTATTCGTCAAAAATTTCGTCTGCACCGTGTAGGAACATTGCGCGGGAAGATGTTTCGTCCAGCCAGTCTATGCGCACTTCCGACGCACCTGCTTCATAGGCCGCATCGCGCACCAAGCGACCGAAAACGGCGTTATCCACCGCACAGCTAATCATTACTAATTGGCCTTTTTGCACATTTCCGCCTGCACGCACTAAAAGTTCTGCGTATTTCTTCAAATTAAGTTCTGCCATTTTAGTTCTCCTTTGCGAATTATTTCTCTACATTTTCTCGAAAAACCTGCTAAAAAGCAAGTGGTTCTTCATTTCGTGTTACTGTTTTATAAGCTATCGCCAAAATCTTTTCGGAATTGAGTAACCAGCTCCTGAGGCCAGTTGCCAATAGGCTCTAGCCGTCCAAAGAAGAAGCGCAGTACACTAGGCTCTTCCGCAAAACGCAGTCCGCCAATCATATGGCGGTGCTTGTATAGCCAGGCAATGCGGTCTGCCGTGTATTTCACTTGGGAAAATGTAAACACACGCTTGGGTATGGCAAGGCGCATCAGTTCCATTTCGGCAAAACGTTCGCTACCGTCTTCGTTACGCTGTTCGCTTAATGTGCCGCGCTCCATTCCCCTTACGCCGCCCGCAATAAAAGTCCCAACTACCAACGCGGCAGCGCGATATTGCTCTTGCGGAATATGTTCGCAAAATTGTGTGGCATCTACATGGCAGCCTAAGCCACCCGGTGGCATTACCACTGGCACGCCTTTGGCAAGCAACTCGTTACACAACGCCTCTACAATTATTGGGGTTTGACTGATAACATCTATATCCATCGTTTCTTCCATGCCAACAGTCATGGCTTCCATTTCCCGTGCGGACATTCCGCCATATGTTATAAAGCCTTCGAGAAGTGGTACAAGCACGCGCATTTTGTGCATTAGCCCCTCGTCGGATAATAAAATTGCCCCGCCCCGCGCAGAGCTTAGCTTGCGGGCAGAGAAATAAATAATGTCCATAAGTGACGCAATTTCGCGAGTGATTTCCTTAATTTCCATATCCTTATACTGGGGGTCGCGGGTTTTGATAAAGTACAGGTTGTCCGATAAAAGGCTTGCGTCAAATACAAGGGGCAGGCCTTTTTCTCGGCAAATTTTTGACACAGCCCGCATATTTTTCATAGAAACAGGCTGTCCGCCAATCAGATTTGTACCTGCCTCTATCCGCACAAAGGCGATTTTTTCTGTGCCAAGTTCCGCGATTGCTTCTTGCAATTTGCCAATATCCATATCGCCCTTAAAAGGCGCGTCGCTTGCGATTTTTAGGCCTTCTTCGTTAATAATCTCTACCACATTGCCGCCCATTAGAGTAATATGCGCCTTTGTTGTGGTGAAATGGTAGTTCATTAAAACAGAAGTGCCCGGCTTTACCAACACTTGAGAAATTATGTTTTCGCAGGCGCGGCCTTGGTGGGCAGGCAGGAAATACTTCATGCCAAAAATGTCTTGCAAACACCTTTCTAGGCGATAGAAAGTCTCCGAACCTGCATAGCTATCATCGGCGTGCATCATGGCTGCGTATTGGTTTTCGCTCATTGCGTTTGCGCCACTGTCGGTTAGCATGTCCAAAAACACGTCTCGGCTTTTTAATAGGAAGGTATTGTAACCCGCCTCTTCCATGCACCGGAAGCGTTCTTCAACCGGGTGAAGATTGATTTTTTGCACCATGCGCATTTTGTGCATTTCCAGCGGAATGTTTTCGCCGGACATAAATGTTACATTTGCCATTATTATTCCCCTTTACATTACAATCATTAGTAGAATTAGGCTAAGCACTATGAAAGCGGCTGTCAACATTAGCCCCCAGTGCCATTTTCCTTTGCTTTTTGGCGTATCCAACAGCCTGGCGGCTTTAAGCGCGTCTGTAATGGGTTTGTAAATTATCAAAACCACCGCCCCGTTTAGTGATGCCTTAATTAGGTTAAACGGCAGAAATATTGGCACAAGCATACCTGTAACCGCTTCCCTCGTAACGCCGGTCATGTAAATTGGAACCATAATGTAGTTCCACAAAAGCATTGTAGGTACAACCACTAGAATTCCTACAACAATGCCACTAATTGCGCCGACCATGGTGCGCCGTTGCTGATACACAAAAGCCGCAGGGCAGGCTAGTGCCGCACTGCCAAGTGCGTTCATTAGCATGCCAATAGGCCCGCTGTCACTATGGGTTATCATTTCTAAAAACGCTAATGAAACAGACATAATAAGAGCGGACAAAGGCCCAAACATGAGGCCACCCAGGACTATAATAATGTCTTTTGGGTCATATGTTAAAAATTGCGCGCCCGGCATAAAACGTATACGAATAAAAAAGCCCACGATATATGCCAGTGCAACAAGCATAGCCATCGTGGTCAAGTGTCGAGTCTTTCCGTTCATAGGCAAAACCTCCGTAGGTGTGATATAATTATTTCCATTCTATAATTGTAGCATAAAAAAAACATCTGTCAAAGAAAGCAAATTCAACTGGTAACCAAATCCAACCAGTTGAAATTAAACAGGGGATATTTCTATGCATATTCTACTAACAATTTCATACGATGGAACCAACTATGCTGGTTGGCAAAGGCAGGAAAACGCTGTTGCCGTGCAACAAGTGCTGGAAGAAGCATTGTCAACTCTGCTAAACCGTAGCATTTCCATAAGCGGCGCAAGCCGAACCGACGCGGGCGTTCACGCCCTAGGCCAGTGCGCCAGTTTTCGCGCACCAGACCTTCGTGTGCCGTTGGACAAGCTACCTGTGGTATTAAACGGCTTGTTGCCGCCCGATATTTCCGTTACCGCCGCAAAAATTGTATCGTCGGATTTCTCCCCGCGTTTTGGGGCGCTGCACAAAACCTACACTTACACAATCTACAATGCTGCACATCCTAACCCGTTATTGTCACGCTATAGTGCATTTGTCCCGCAAAAACTTGATATTGAAAAAATGCAACAGGCCGCAGTATCTTTTGTTGGTAAGCATGACTTCGCGGCTTTTTGTGCAACGGGCTCGAGCGCGAAAACCACTGTGCGAGAAATTTATTCCTGCACAGTCGATGATGTTGATAACTTGATTAAAATCACCATCTGCGGCAACGCTTTCTTATATAATATGGTGCGAATTATAGCCGGCACACTGGTTTACACAGGCCTGGGTAAAATCCATTATTGTGAAATTCCTAATATAATTGCCTTGAAAAACCGAAAACTAGCCGGCAAAACAATGCCACCCCAGGGATTAACTTTAATTGAAATAACATATCCCTTGTGATAGAATACAGAATAAAGCGGCTTTGCCGCTTCCCGCAGGCGAAGCCGAGGAAGTGTAGCCAGGCTTTGCCTGGCGGAACGGCGGGGTGTAGGGGCAGTGCCCCTACTTATATGAAAGGAAGTGCAAAATATGCCATTAAAAGACGCTTGGAGGCGCATAGCCTACGACGTGCAAAATCAGCCGGTACGCCATGTTTGGGACGAGTACTTGGCCAAGGAAAAAGCCGTTTACATTAACATGCTTAAAACCAAAACCACTGCTGTAAAAGGCACGGTTAGCGAAATTGCCCAAGAATTTAACCTCACAACAGTACAGACCTTCGCCTTTTTCGACGGTATTCACGAATGTGTGGACAATCTGCCAGAACTGGACATTATCGAAGAAGACACAGCCATCGACATTAACATCGAGTTTGATAGGCTTTACAAACAAATGGTGGAATACAAAGCCGACGAACTTTACAACCTGCCCGAATGGGAAAATGTTTACACACGGGAAGAGCAAAAAGAGCTGTACACCCAGCAAAAACGCTCACACACTATAGTGCGTAACGAAGAAAAAGTAGGCCGCAACGACCCATGTCCGTGCAATAGCGGCAAAAAGTACAAAAAATGCTGCGCTTTAAACGAATAATATGCTAGACGATATTGCTCTGGCAGCAGCAGAGGGTATTGCAAACGTGGTTATGAAAAACAGTGCTCGTGCTGCTAAAACAATGAAAATGCGCAGAAATATCAAAAAAGCCGCCGCTATAATCAATAGTGGCGGCTTGGTTGCGTTTCCTACGGAGACAGTATACGGCCTAGGCGCAGACGCTTTTAACGCCGACGCTGTAGCGCGTATATATGCCACAAAAGGTAGACCAAACGACAATCCATTAATACTTCATATATCAAGTTTACAGCAGTTTTTGGATTTGGCGGACAATCCACCAGAATATGCAATAAAACTGGCCGCCGCTTATTGGCCCGGGCCACTTACGCTGGTGGCAAAAAAACGGTCACACTTACCAAAATGGCTTGGCGGCCACCCAAATAACACAACAGACACCGTTGGAATACGCATCCCCAACCACCCTGCCGCTTTGGCCTTGATACAAGCCGCAGGTTGCCCAATTGCCGCACCCAGCGCAAACAAAGCCGGGCGTCCCAGCCCTACAACGGCAACTCATGTAAAAGAAGACTACCCAAACAAAGAAATTGATATGGTACTAGAAGGCGAAGCTCTGGACATAGGCGTCGAGTCCACCGTAGTTGATATAACTGGACAAGCCCCTGTAATACTTCGACCAGGCGCAATCACAGCAGAAATGATTGAAAGCATAGTCGCCACTGCACCTAACGCAAATTCCCAGGTCGCACCCCGTTCACCCGGTACAAAATACCGCCACTACGCCCCAAAAGCACCAATGTATATATTAAACGGCACGACACAAGCCATCGCTTCCCATATAATTGTGGAATGCGACGCAAAGTCGGAAGAAATAATTGGCGCGTTAGTTACCAAAGACGTGGCGGAGTTAGTAAAAAAACAAACACCGCCCAATGTCCATATACTTATTTTAGGAGATAATCCTAACAATCAGGCACAGGAACTATACGCCCACTTACGTAGTTTTGACAAAACCGACGCAACTATTATTTATTCACAATCTGTGCCAAATGAAGGCCTAGGCACAGCCATTATGGACAGAATGCTAAAAGCTGCCGATGGAAATGTATTGGAGGTAATGTAGTGTCAACAATAATCTTCATATGCACTGGCAACACTTGCCGTAGCCCAATGGCAGCGGCACTTGCCACAGCACTGTTCAAGCAACAAAAGCTAGATATCACTGTACTTTCCGCTGGTGTTGCCGCAGGTGACGGCTACCCGGCCAGTAAAAACGCAATACTAGCCATGGAAGACGAAGGCATAGACCTACAACCCCACGTATCCACTCAACTTTCACATGAAATACTTGCAAACGTAAGGCTTATACTAACAATGACCGCCGCCCACCTCGACTTCGTTAAATCAATCCACCCAACAGCAAACGCCTACACTTTGGGCGAATACGCAAACAGTAACACCGACGTTTCCGACCCATATGGTGGCGATTTGTCAACATACCGTGCTTGCGCGGCGCAAATAAATGCATTACTTGCCGCTTCGGTGGCAAAACTCAAGGAGGAATTATGCAAAGCCTAGACACTATTATTGAAAAAAAATTGCACATTACTAACCACCCGCTGGTTAGCAGTAAAATGACTATGTTGCGGGATGTTAACACCTGTTTTAAAGAGTTCCGCGAACTAACGGGTGAAATTGCTGCATTCATTGCATACGAAGCCACCCGCGAGACGGAACTTGTTACAAAAACAGTGGAATCGCCCGTTGGCACTGCTCATGGCTGGGAATGTGCAAGAAAATTTAATCTTGTACCCATTTTACGAGCAGGCCTAGGTATGGTGGAAGGCATTTCCAGTTTAATCCCCACCGCAAAAGTTGGTCATATTGGTATGTATCGCAACCCGGAAACTTTACAGCCTCAGGATTATTATGCAAAACTGCCGCCAGATGTTGCGGATAGCGATGTTCTTTTGCTAGACCCAATGCTTGCCACAGGACGTACCGCGGCGCAATGTATCCAATTTTTGAAAGATGCGGGTGCTACACGCATAAAATTCCTATGCCTTGTTGCCGTGCGCGAAGGCGTAGAGGAAATTTTGAAAAACCACCCCGATGTAGACATTTACACCGCCGCCTATGACGAAAAACTTAACAGCCACGGTTATATAGTGCCAGGCTTGGGCGACGCGGGAGATAGATTATTTGGAACGAGGTAAATAAAATGCAACCAAAAACCTATTATGTCACCACGCCGATATATTATGTAAACGACGCACCACACATTGGAAGTATGTACTGCACGCTGGCGGCAGATGTTATGGCACGCTACAAAAAAGCTCAAGGCTACGATGTTAAATTTCTTACAGGTACAGATGAACATGGCCAAAAAGTTGAACGCGCAGCGGAAGCAAGTGGCACTGATCCTCAAGCTCACTGCGACAAATTTGCAGAGGCTTTCAAAGATGTATGGCAATTGATGAACTTTGAATACGATTATTTCCAGCGCACAACAAACAAAGACCATATGGCAGTGGTGCAGAAAATTTTCAAAAAATTATATGAACAAGGGGATATATATAAAGGAAAGTACGAAGATTTATATTGCACCCCTTGCGAAACATTTTTCACTCCAGCCCAAGTCAAAGATGGCCTGTGTACCGACTGCGGCCGTCCACTGGAAAAAATAAGCGAAGAATGTTACTTCTTCCGCCAATCCAAGTACCAGGATAAACTCATGGCGCATTTCGATGCTAATCCAGAGTTTCTTACACCCCTTTCTCGCAAAAATGAAATGGTAAACAATTTCATAAAACCAGGCCTTGGCGATTTGTGCGTATCACGCTCAACTTTCACATGGGGCGTGCCTGTAGACTTCGACCCTGGTCATGTTGTGTATGTGTGGGTAGACGCTTTGCCCAACTATATCTCCGCGCTGGGCTATTTATCCGATGATGATAGTGACTATAAGAAATATTGGCCTGCTGATTTGCATTTTGTGGGCAAGGAAATTGTCCGTTTTCACACAATCACATGGCCATGCATTTTGCTTGCATTGGGCGAACCTTTGCCCAAGCGAGTTTTCGGCCACGGCTGGCTAATGGTTGAAGGACAAAAAATGGGCAAGTCCATGGGCAACGCTATCGACCCGCGTGTGCTTGCGGCAGAATATGGCGTAGACGCTATTCGCTATTTCTTCTTACGCGAATTTACCTTTGGCCAGGACGGCAACTATACAAAAGACGGCCTAGTAAACCGCTACAACGCCGACCTAGCCAACGACCTGGGCAACCTCCTTTCCCGAACAGTGGGCATGGTTGACAAATATTTCGGCGGAACACTACCAAACACACCCGACTCCCCCACTCCATTTTGTGCAGAGCTAAAAGAAATGGCTACCACTATGCTTGCCAAATTCGAAGAAAAAATGGACAAGCTAGCTTTCTCGGACGCGCTGAATGAAGCGTGGAATCTAGTGCGCCGCGCCAACAAATATATAGACGAAACCGCTCCATGGGTGCTTGCAAAAGACGATGCAAAACAGGCCGAACTGGCAACAGTGCTATACAACCTGGCAGAAGTTTTGCGTATTATGGCAATAGTTATCGCGCCTGTAATGCCCAACACACCAGCCATAATTTTTGCTCAACTAAACATCACCCCTGGCGAAATTACTGAATGGGAGCAAGCCTGTAATTTTGGCTTACTGCCACGTGTGCTAGAGGTAACAAAAGGCCCTGCGGCTTTCCCGCGTATTGAAAAGGAAAAGAAATGAGACTAATAGATTCACACGCCCACTACGAGCACAATCGTTTCGACACAGACCGCGATGCATTACTACAATCCATGCCCGACCGTGGTGTGGATGCAATAATAAATGTGGGATGCGACATTCCATCCTCAATAGCTTCCGTCAAATTGGCGGAGGCTTATTTGCATGTATACGCAACTGTTGGTGTGCACCCACACGAGGCAAAAAGCCTGACCGATGCAAAGTTGAACGAGCTAAAACAACTTTGCACACACGAAAAAGTTGTAGCATTTGGGGAAATCGGGCTGGACTTCCATTACGATTTTTCACCTAGAGACGTGCAGCGGTATTGGTTTAAGCGACAGCTTGAACTTGTTGCAGAGCTGGATTTACCTGTGGTAATCCATTCCCGCGAGGCGGACGAAGAAGTATACAATACCATTACGGAAAGTGCGGTGCGGCGTGGCGTAATCCACTGTTTCCCAGGCGATGGAGAACTTGCTGCGGCATATGCAAATTTAGGTTTCCATATAGGCGTGGGCGGTGTGCTAACATACGACAAAACAGGCAAGCTAAGAGCTGCTGTAGCCGCTGTCCCGCTTGAGAAAATTCTGCTGGAAACAGACGCACCATATCTTACGCCCGTGCCATTTCGTGGTAAGCGTAATGAGTCACAGTATCTAATACATGTGGCGGAAGAAATCGCAAAAATAAAGGGCATAAGCGTGGAAGAAGTTTGTGCTGCTACCAGTGATAATGTGAAAAAATTATTTTTTATGTACAGTGAATTAACTTCAAAACTGTCCAAGGCGAAGCCTTGAGCAGTTTTGAAGTTATATGAACGCCCTGCACCGACGCAGCGAAGCGCAGGAGGTGCAGACACAGGCAGCGTTAGCTGACTGAGTAATTTAACTGGACGGTTTTCCAGTTAAATTACTATAACATCAAAAACTCCACCGTGTTAAATTGCTCGGTGGAGTTTTTTTGTTGCGGTTTTATGCATTTCGCAGTGCGGTTAACAATCGCCCTATATTTTCACATCCAGTGAATAATATGTCATTCTCTATGTTGTATATCCGCTCCTTTTGATGCTCGTCTATGTTATCGGGGTCAAAAAACCAACTGAATTTACATATTTGCCGAAATTTCATAAACAGCGGAATTTTCGCGATCCAAAAATCGCTTAATTCGTTTGCGGACAAGTACCCCTTGATAAAATTTTGGATTATGCTATCGGTAAAATCCTCCCCTGCATCGTTCTTGCGCCCCCACCATAGCGCATGGTAAAGAGCAATTCCTATATCCATGGCGAACCAACCGTACACAGCATCATCAAAATCGAACACGTTAATTTCATTGCCGTCCACTAGAAAATTCCACTGGTGCATATCGTTGTGAATTAGCCCATACGAATCCCTGTCTTTTGGCAACACAATCATCTCACTTATTAAATCTTCAACTATGGCGTTTACTGTAGGGCAGTTTTTCACACTGTCCTCAAGGGCAAATCTGCCGTCAAATGTGCTGCGCTTGACTTTTTCATCCGAGGGCTTGAAATCTTTTGTAAGGCGGTGGATATCACCCATCACCTTGCCCCAATTATGGAATACAGTTGCATTCCATAATTGGGGGTTATTTTTGTCCCAAAAAACGCCGCTGGTAAAGGCTTCGAATGAAGTGACAATGTAATGCTCGTCACTCTCTTGCGCAGAAATAACAAGCTCGCCACCGACTGCTTCCAATGGAAGCCCAGCACGGATGTTATTTTTCGCAAGATAATAAAGCCATTCCATTTCGGCCTTTGTTTCGCTAATTTTATCGGTAGGCCGATTTGAAAACCGCAAAATGTGGTGCTTTCCGTTTTTCTGAAAAACGTAGATTTGATTTGTTGAATCACTGACAAAATCTAGCGTAGATTTGTCGAAATTGTAAGCGTTTGACGCAAATGTTAATAAATTTTCTGATACCATAAAATTTCCTCCTATTTTATCTTGACTGTACGACATAATGTACCACAATTTTTTCACAACGGACAGCACGAAAAAACAAATAATTGTGTTAAAATGAAAACATCAACATAAAGGAGGCGACTCAATGAGCGCAAACAAGTATGGTTTCAACTTCCTATGGATGTTCGCCATGGGTTACAACGGCAACGTACCGCTACCAGCTAACTTAGAAGAGCTGGACTTCATTGCAGAGCAGGGTTTCAATTTCGTGCGTATTCCAACTGATTATCGTTTTTGGACAAAAGACCACGACTACAAAAACCCAGACGAGCGCATTTTTGAAGAGTATCTGGACAAGTATTTGGAGGAATGCACAAAGCGCGGCCTTCATATGTGCTTAAACATCCATCGCGCGCCGGGTTACTGCATCAATCGCAACGACCTGGAAATTCACAACCTATGGGAAGACGAAATTGCGCAAGACGCGTTCGGATATCTGTGGGAGTCTTTTGCAAAGCGTTACAAGGGAATTTCCAATGAAAAATTGAGTTTTGATCTGCTTAACGAACCGCCTGATATCGGTCAATATGGCTGCACTCGAGAAAAGCACGCAGAAGTTATGCGCCGCACAATTGCCACAATCCGCGCAGTAGACCCAACCCGCGAAATAGTGCTGGACGGCATGGGCGGCGGCGGCGTTGCCATACCTGAACTTGCAGACGTGGGCGCAATACACAGTGGCCGCGGTTATGCGCCGTTCGAAGTTAGCCATCACAAAGCAAACTGGATAGAAGGCTGGGAAGACATGAAACTGCCAGAATATCCAGGTAAGATTTGGGACGAAATGTGGGACCGCGCGGCTCTTATGGATTACTACAAGCCATGGCGTGAGGTAGAAGACATGGGCGTAAAAATCCACATGGGCGAGTTCGGTTGCTTTAACAGAACGCCAAATGACATGGCCGTGCGCTGGCTAACCGACCTTATGAGCGTTTGGAAAGAACTTGGCTGGGGTTATGCAATGTGGAATTTCAAGGGCGCGTTTGGTATTGTAGACCACGGCCGCGAGGGCGCGAGATACGAGAAAATTAAAGGCTTTAATGTAGACCGCGATTTGCTTGACTTGATGTTAAATTGTAGAGTATAGAGGAGAATGATTATGTTATTACCAACCATACATTTTGCAGGTAACTGCAACGAGGCTATTGAGTTTTACAAACAAGTAGTTGGCGCAGAAGTTTTACAGATCTTCTATGCGAAGGACAACCCCGCCACGCAAGACCAGCTTCCGCCAAATTTTGTTATGCATTCGGAAGTGAAAATTTATGGCGCGACTGTTGCGCTTACCGATGGCTGTGAAGAACCGCCGAGCGCAATGAATTTCACGTACACTCTAATGCTGGATACAGCGGAAGAAGTTACAGAGGTGTTTAACCGTTTGGCCGAAGGCGGAAGGGTTAACGAACCGCTAGGACAACAGTTCTGGGCTGACCTAAGCGGGATGGTAACTGACCGCTTTGGTGTGAATTGGAATGTATTGACGAAAACAATGCCGCTAAGCTAGGATGAAATAAGAAAAAAATGGGCAGTCTCACTAGTCATATCGCATAAATAACTATACAAGTTAAGAAATCGCAAGTACAACAGCTCCGTCACCCTGAACTTGGTTCAGTGTCTAACTAGCTTATTCTAGTTAGATTCCTGGTCAAGCCAGGAATGACGGAGTTTTTTTCATGTGTCAGGAAACTGCGACCCAGTTGTCCTGTACGTTTGCTTACACAAACATTGCTTCACGACCGTAGGAAAACAAAAGCGCGCTTTGCGCGTTTTGTTCTGCACTTGACAAGAATTGGTCGGTCGTGATAAACTAAAGTTGGTCGCAAGCAACCAACAACTATTCATACGGAGGTGAAATATGCAAATACTAAAATTATTCGACGCAGAACATAAATTTATGTCGATAATATGGGATCGCGAGCCCATAAACTCCACAGAATTATCCCGCATATGCGAAAAAGAGCTTGGCTGGAAAAAGCCCACAACCTACTCCATGATAAAAAAGCTAAGCGAACGTGGGATAGTACAAAACGAAAAGGCCACAGTTACCGCCCTAATAGCAAGAGAGTCTGTGCAAAAATACGAAGCCGATAAATTTATCGACCGTGTATTCGATGGCTCTATGCCATCCTTTATTACGTCATTTTTCAAAGGCAAAACCTTATCTGAAGAAGAGGCGCGTAAAATAAAGGCTATGATTGACGGGGTGACGGAGAAATGACGGCGTTGTTCCTTTCGATTTTAGACATGAGCATTACCGCAAGCATTGTGGCCTTGGCGGTTATCTTCATACGTTTTCCACTAAAGAAAGCACCCAAAATTTTTTCATATGCCCTATGGGGAGTAGTTATTTTTCGGCTGGTGTTCCCATTTAGCATACAGAGCATTTTTAGCTTAATGCCAACCTACACAAATGTTCTCCCTCAGGCTGTAACTGTTACGCCGCATACGCCTCTTTCGTTGTACACCCCAACAAACACAACAACGCCGATTTTGGTGCGTACAGGCGAAACTGCGCTAGCTATATCAGCCATAGATATCGCTTCATTTATATGGCTTATCGGTTTCCTGCTGCTGCTAGGCCACGCAGCAAAAGGATATGCAAACCTACGGCGGCGTGTGCGTTTTGCCACTCTGGTGTATGACAATATTTACGAATCGGATCAAATAAAAACGCCATTTGTCCTGGGTTTTATCCGTCCGAAAATATACTTCCCAACTTCTATAGATCCATCACGCCACGACTATATACTAATGCACGAGCAGATACATATAAAAAGGCGCGACTACCTTATCAAGCCTTTTTCCTATATTGTATTTGCCCTGCACTGGTTTAACCCAATTATGTGGATGGCTTATTTTCTCATGGCCAAAGACATGGAAATGTCTTGCGATGAAGCGGTTTTGCGTAAAATAGACGAAGATATTCGTCGCGATTATTCTATGTCATTGTTATCTCTTTCGGTAAAAATGGCTAGTTTGCTAAACCCCATTGCGTTTGCATCCGGCGAAAGCAACGTAAAAGCGCGGGTAAGTAATGTGCTGGGATACAAAAGAACCGCGAAGCTGGTAACAGTTGTGCTTGTTATAATCGTGGGCATATTTATGGTAGGTTTCTCTTCTGACGGAATTATGAGCATATCCGTGACGGATGCGGTATTTGAAATAAACATCGACGACTGGTATACAGACAGTTTTGGGGGTATAAACGCCCCGCCCGATGTTGCCCAAGAGTTGGCCCATGATATTTTCAACAGATACTTTTCCGCATTCAATGAAGATTGGCAAAATTTTAGCAATTTCTATCTGGCGGCGTACCTGGGTACATTCGACTATGGTGGCAATTTATTTGCGGCAATAGGTCGGGCGTATTTATCTACCGACGAGCATCGGGATTTTACACCGCCACTTATATACTTCATTTGCACCGATACAAATGCACTGCGTCAGGCTATGTACTCTCCACCACTAACTAGCCATATAGCAACGGATATTGCGCCATTTGAAATAACCATAGCAGAGGCGTATGAAATTTACGGCAACACATGGTGGGCAAATACAGATGCAGTGCCACTAGAACTCGATCAAGCATATGACGATATGCTAACAAATGTTACCCTTGCGATTGCTGAAAATATGGGCTTTGCGCGAGGGGCGGCTACGTCTGTCGATACATGGTTAATGAGCAATTTTGCTAATGGCTTTTCCAATGCTACCGTGTATATAGAATTTGCCTGCAATTTTAGTGTAACCATAGCGTATCGGGTATTTGACACGTCTTTTGTCATCTCAAGTATTTCGGTGGCGAAAATTTGGGAGGCCGACCAATGAGAACATATCTATATGAGTGATAAAAAACTGGAGGAATTGAAATGAAACTAATTATTATGATGGCTGTAGCCATATTGATTTTATTTACGGCCTGTGCCGAGAATGTAGACCCGATTGTTGCCGATATCTCTGCGCGATATGAAGAAGAGCCTACAACGGCGCCGGTATCGACAACACCAGCAGTGGTTGCACCTACAGCGGAAGAAGGCGACTACTTCCGTATGCACTTTACCAGCCATGATTTTTCCATTGAGTTTCCTGCTTACTGGAGCGGAAAATTTGGCCTGCGGCAATTTGAAGTAGACATGGATTTTGGAACACGCCGCTTTATAGATGTGTACCACTGGGTAACAAGGCAGGAAGTGTGGGAAGAGTTTGAGCATGAGTATGGTGGGACTATTCTTACATTAGGTGTTAGCCCGCAAGTGGACTACACTTATGATAATGCGCCAATTATGGCAGGCGGAACAATCTTTTTAGGGGAGGCCAATGGCAACACGTATTTTGTCAATTTCCCAAGCGGGATCGAATATATAGAAGGCAATGAATCTGCCGAGGAGTTTCTCAGGATGATAGGCAACTGGGAGCCCAGCCACTGGGATTTTTTATCACGGAGTTTTGTGCTAGGCGGACCAGACGAGTTTGGCCAAACCGTGCTTACAGATGCACAAATAAAAAACCTCTACCAAAGGGCGGTAGAGGCCTACTCATGGTTTAATATGTCCTCAATGCCAACTGATGGGACAGATCCTGTTATTGACGAAGACGGGTTTTACTACTTTAGGGTAGCAGTTGATGGAATAAACAGCTTTGCTGATTTGGAAGCGCATTTGCGTGGCCTTTTTACAGCCGATATCGTTTATGATTTGTTGGATTTTGGGCATGGACCTGCCATGTATCGCGACTTTGATGGAGAACTGTTTACTATTGGCGCAAGCCGCGGCGGCAATTTGTTAAGGGGCGATGAAGATCATGAAATAATTCGCACCATACGTGAGGGTAATCCCAATATGATATACCGTGTTATGGTTGACGAGCTTTGCAATGACCTAACCGAGGTTATAGGCTTTGAAATTTACGATTTTGGCATGGTATATACGGACGGACGTTGGTTGTTTAGCAACTTTGCACTGGTGCGATAATTACAATATATCATCCTCTAAAAGTGACATGACCGGGTACAAGTCGTTGTAATGCTTTTGTATAAACATAGCATTTTGCTCGTTGTACAGTGTAGTGGCAACGTAGTCGGCAATTGGTGTTAGTAGTCGTTCGTGGGCGCATTGCACAGGGGTTACGTCGTTAATGATGGCATCGCCATTATTATTCAAATTATCATATGCATAGTTGCAACGGGTTTTTATGGCGCATTTTTGGCAGGGTTCTGCCGGAATTGCGCCTTTTTTGTATATGTCCGCTTGTTTTTGCTTGTCTATGCCATTAAAAACATCGCCTATGCAAAAAATTGGATTATTCAAGTGTTTAGACATAGTGTAAATTTTGCCGTCAGGCGCAACAGAAGGCTGGTTCATGTTCATACGCGCGCGGTCTTTGTTGTAGTTTTTGCCTTTCAAATGGGATAGGATTTTCATATCGAAAGACGAGAAATAAAATTTTTCTTCTGCCCGTGTCCAGCGAATATACATTTCCGCAATTTTTCTGTACTCGGCCTCTAAGACTTTTAGCCGCTCGTTTGTCCATGGCGCGGATTTTGAGTAATTTACCCCCATATGAAGATAGCGGAAGCCTTTTTTGTGCAAGTATTTTATTATGTCCGCACCCTTATGTACGGTGGAAGGGTCAACCACGCTCATACCCATGGCGTATGGCTGATACTGCAGTAGAAGGGGAATTTTTTCTTCCAACACAGCCAGTGACTTTGTACCATCGCAAAAAAGGCGGCAATCGTCCTGTGCCGGCCCATCGCAAGAGAAGCCAATAGTCATGTTAACGTCGTTTGCGAATTTTAGAAATGCCTCGTCCAGTAGTGTTCCGTTTGTTGTAATTTTATACAAAAAATTATGGCCAGTTTTTCTGCGGATGCTATTTGTATAATTTACAACATCAAAAATAAGCTGCCTCTCCAACAGTGGCTCGCCACCGTAGAAAAGCAGCCCAGATGTGTTTTTGTCTTCCATTCCAAGTTTGACCGCCGCTAGGGCTGTTTCCAATGTCATGCGCTCTGGCCCGGGTTTTACAAAGCAGTAGTTGCAGCGCAGGTTACACTGGTTGGTTAAATGTAGGGTTAGTTGCATATCGTTAATGTGCGTGTTGCTTCATCCCATTCGATATTTGCACCAATTAAATCAGCAACAAATTGTAGGGGTGCATATATCACATTGTCATGCACAAATACAGGCACATCGGCCAGCCATTCGCGGACATCGTCACGCCTTACAGTAATGCTAGCATTTCGCCATTCTCTTAGTCCAACTTGGACCCATACCTCAAGCCCATTTAACGTTCCGATGGTTGATATTTGCCATTCGGTTTCGTTTACAGATACATTCATTCCCAATGTTGTAAATAGTTCTTGCGCTGGCACCATTATTTGGTTGTTTACCAAAATGGGAAAGTCGCCGATATATAGCGGTGCTTCATTTATTATCACGTTAATATCTTGTGGTGGATCAAGCACGCCTTCCAACTGCAAGCGTGCAATAAACATATCGGCCTGGTTGATAAGCTGACGCACAAGCACGGGACGCGTTTCCTCCACTGCTTCATCTGTAGGAGATATTGGCCTCCACCACCCGTCGGAGGATTCCTCTTCCCCACTCCACACGCTTTGGCCTGGGCTGAAAAACGCACCAACGGCAATGTCATTTCTGTGTGTAGCAAATAACTCAACAATATGCTTGGCTATGTCCTGTTCGCTTGGCATAAACGAGCGACCTGCACCTAGCCAATTTACAAAGCTAACGCCAACATCCTTTTGCTCATCAAACAAGTCAAGTTGAATGCGGTTCATATTTTCACGAATAAACCACTCTGCCTCACTATTAAAAGAGTCCCCTACCTGTATATCAGGAATCATAATTTCTGTATCAGTCGGTGGTGGTGTTTCAAACCTAAGCCCTGCCGCCTCCAGCCGCGTGCGAATAATGCCAAAGGCCTCATGCTCGGTCAAATGCACCATGTAGCTAGAGCCGCCACCGCCGCCAGTGTGAATGCGCACCAGTAAATCATCTTCACTGTACCCTTGATAGCTGCCGCGGGTGTATTCCAGGTTGTGGATTATGCTGTTATAGCGTGTGGAGTTGACTGTGCCTGAATATATATATTCGGGCGGATAATTAGTACTGCCGCTATAACCGCCGTTCTCGTACCCGTATGCCCCTGGGTATACGCAACCAGATAGGGCGAACACGCCAAGCAACCCAAGTCCTGCAATTATTTTTTTGTTTTTCTGCCACCTGGTTGGCAATTTCTTTACAAGTTTGGCATTGTTTTCTCCAAACATGGGAAGTTCCGGTGCCTTGTAATTTTCTACCGGGTTGATATCTAATGCTAAAAAGTCCATATATTTCCCCCTGTTAAATACAAAAAGGTCGAGATTGTATATATTTTCTGCAATCTCGACCTTTCTAATTTAGGATGACTTATTATAGTACAGTGGCAGACTCCTGTCAATTCTGTGGCAAAAAAACGGCAGATAGGCACTTTTGAAAAACCAACTGGTAACCAAATCCAACCAGTTGACATTTGTGACAAATATATGCTATAATTCCCGTTAAAGCAGAAGAGTAACTTCTCACCTTACGGCCACTATTTTACAAAAGTGTGCTTCCAGGTTACAATAGCGTTTATCCCCACTTTCCCATGGGGTTTATCTATTTGTGACAGGTGAGATAGCCTGTCTTTTTGTTTGCCGTAAAACGGCTCACCAAAAAAAGACCACATTATAAAGGAGTGATATAATATCACAGATTTAATGATCAACGAGCAGATTAGAGACCGTGAAATTCGCCTTATCGGCAACGATGGAGAGCAGTTAGGTCTAATGTCCAGCCGTGACGCACAGTTTATTGCGGACGAAAAGCGTATGGATTTGGTAAAGATTTCGCCGACGGCAAAACCACCTGTCTGCAAGATCATGGACTACAGCAAGTTTAGGTTTGAACAGTCGAAGAAAGAAAAAGAAGCACGTAAAAAGCAAAGAACAACCGACACGAAGGAAGTTAGGCTAACCCCAAACACAGACACTCACGACGTGGAAGTTAAGCTAAAAAGGGCTATAAAATTTCTACAAGATGGGGATAAGGTAAAGGTTAGCATTCGTTTCCGCGGACGCGAACTTGGTCGAACAGAGACAGGCCATGTTATTTTGGGCGATTTTGCCAAAGCCATTGCTGAGTACGGCAATGTTGAAAAAATGCCTAAAATGGAAGCACGCTCTATGGCAATGTTTATCGCGCCAAAGCACCAACCAGAAAAACAAAAGGAGTAAATCATGCCAAAAATTAAAACAAAAAAAGCTGCCGCTAAGCGTTTCAAAGTTACCGGCACTGGCAAGTTCAAGCATCAAAAAGCAAACAAAACTCACATCCTAACCAAGAAAAGCCCAAAACGTAAAATGAACCTTCGTAAAATGGGTATGGTAGACAAAACTAACGAAGCCGCCGTAAGAGCAATGTTGCCTTACGCCTAAAAATACCCAAGAGGAGGATAACACAAAATGGCAAGAATAAAAGGTGCAGTTAATTCAAGAAAAAAACATAAACGCGTATTAAAACTAGCACGTGGTTATTTCGGCGCACGCAGCAAGCAGTATCGTGCAGCAAAACAAGCAGTTATGCGTGCAATGGCTGCCGCGTTTGCAGGCCGCAAGCAAACAAAGCGCGAATTTAGACGCCTGTGGATTACCCGTATTAACGCTGCTGCTCGTATTCATGATCTCAGCTATAGCCAATTTATGCATGGTATCAAAAAAGCAGGTATAGATATTAACCGTAAAATGCTTGCGGAAATGGCTGTAAACGATGCCGCCGCTTTTGCACAGCTTGCAAAAGTTGCAAGTAGTGCTGTTTCTTGATTTTTGTATATTTTTAGTATTTTTTACAAATAATATCTGAAGTTGATTTGCAAAAGACTACGCATTAAACAAATATACAAGAGGAGGAAGTACTGTGAAAGCTACAGGTATAGTAAGACGTATAGACGATCTAGGTAGGGTCGTTATTCCAAAGGAAATACGCAGAACACTTAGGATACGTGAGGGAGACCCACTAGAGATTTTTACCGACCGTGAAGGTGAAATAATCTTAAAAAAATATTCACCTATTGGTGAACTTGGCACATTTGCCAAGGAATACGCAGAAACGTTAAGTCAATCTAGCGGTCATACTGTGCTTATCGTGGACAGAGACCAAATTATTGCTGTTGCTGGCGGCTCGAAAAAAGAATTTTTGGATCGCCGCGTTTCCGACCATATGGAAAAGGTAATTAGCCAGCGCAACATCGTAAGCGCATCTAAAAACGACGCTGGTTTTGTATCTGTATTAGAAAATGACGATGACCCTTCATACAGCCATCAATTTATTGCCCCTATAATTGCCGAAGGCGATGTAATTGGCGCAGTGCTAATGCTTTCACCTGATACAAAAATGGGTGAAGTTGAGAGAAAATTGGTACAGTGTGCTGCAGGTTTCTTAGGCAGGCAGATGGAGGACTAGGCCATGAACCTAGATGGTTTGCTCGTCATAATGGATACCCTGCTTGGGCCAAATGGTTGCCCGTGGGATCGCGAGCAAACCCACGAAAGTTTGCAAAAAAATATGCATGAAGAGTGTCAAGAGGCAATAGACGCGATAAACAGCGGCAATATGGACTCCATAAAGGAAGAACTGGGCGATGTTTTGTTGCAAGTCATTTTTCATGCGAAAATTGCAGAAAAAAACGGTAATTTTACAATGGAAGACATAATGCAAACCCTTGCTGATAAATTGATTGGGCGTCATACTCATGTATTTGGCACAGATACTGCTGCCACAGCAGATGAAGCCCTTGAACTTTGGAATATCAATAAAAAACGGAGTTTGCAAAAATGACTATTGCGATAGTCACTTTTTGGGGAAATTTTACTTTTTTTGCGTATACAACTGTGGCAAAATGCTAAATTTTGCTGTTCAGGTCCATTTTTCCTTGACAAATGGCGGAAAAACGTTAAAATTACCTTCGATGACACATGAGAGCCGCATCAAAGCGGCCTTATTCTAAAGGAGGAAACACCATGAATAAGACGGAACTTATTGCGGCAGTTGCAGCAAAATCCGATCTAACAAAAAAGGATACAGAAAAATTCCTTTCAGCATTTGAAGATGTAATCACCGAAGCTCTTGTAGCAGACAAAAAGGTACAGCTTGTTGGTTTTCTAACAATCGACGTTGTTACCCGTGCAGAGCGCGAAGGCCGCAACCCACAAACAGGCCAGCCAATGAAAATTGCTGCATCAAAAGCACCACGCTTTAAAGTTGGTAAAAAATTAAAAGACGCCGTTAACGGCTAATAAACTTAATCGTTTAACCCCTACCTTAAATGGTGGGGTTTTTTTATACCTATACGCAAATATTACAGATTGTTAAATGTTTATTAAGACTATTGCAGGATGGTCTTTTTTTTGTTAATATATGCTCTACCAACAAATTTCGGGGGATTACGATGATAAAGTATAAGGTATTTATTTTTTTTGGCGTTTTTGCCATTATTTCCATGTTTTTTTTGTCAGTTCATGGGGCAAGTGTTAGGTTAGTTATTAACAATCAAGAAATATCTGGTTTGCCTGCGCCACCAGTGGTACGCGATGACAGCGTTCTTGTACCTGCTCGTGCGGTTTTCGAGCATATGGGGGGTATTGTTCATTGGTCATCTGTTACCAGGCAGGTTAGAGTCTATCATGACAACGATATTTTAGTTATGTCTATTGGCAGCAGAGATGCCCTTCTTAATGGTACACTGCTACAAATGCCTACCGCACCAATTATCGTAAGTGACAGCACTCTCATACCACTACGCTTTCCTGCAACAGTTTTTGGCTTCGATGTCTATTGGGATAGTCGTGGCCGTACAGCAATTGTAAATACTCCAGAAGCATTGCCCTTATTGCCTGGAGCGTTGCCAACACAGCCACCTGTAAATTTGCCTAATATTGAGATTCCGCAGATAGGTGGTAGCGGTGGTGCTCCACCAATTACACTGTCTCCGATTATAGCGGGGCGGGCATCTGCAAACAACGCTCCGCCGGTTATTGATACGCCCCCTCCGCAAATTACAGAACCCCAAGCGCCACCAAGCCTTGTGCCGGATCCCATACCAACAGAGCCTAATCTGCCACCTGTTTTAGACGAAGCACCTCCTATTACACTGCCACCAATAAGTCAACCAAACTTATTGCCAGACCCACACCCTGGCGACTATTCAAGTAGTAATCAACCTGCTTCTCCTATACTCGAAGTTCCCGCCTACGATAACGACCCGGTAGTTTCACCACCTGCCACAAATATAAATGGCAACCTGGCACGCAATGTTTCAACTACTCCAATAGTACATGCAAACCACCCACTAACAAACATTTTGCAAGTGCTTACACCCCAAGATGTTGGCGTGGGCGCATATATTGTAACTGCTTCTTCTGCTATTTCTGATGTTACTTATTTTGTATTGGGTGACAATAGGCTAGTGTTGGATATACACAACGCCGCCAATATGGTGTATGGCGACATTTTAGTTCATCACTCCGTACCCATTAGTGGTGCACGAATTAACCAATTCTCAAACCAGCCGATGGTAACAAGAGTTGTATTCGACGTTACCCAAGCAGCTGAGTTTACGCTCTCCCTTTCTTCCGACCGAAGGTCACTTACAATTTCTTTTACAGCCAACAGAATTTCTGGTGTAAACCTTTCAACAATAGGCAATATGGATACATTTACAATTGTAGGAGATGTATTGCCATACGCGCGCTTGTGTACCGAAGGTTTTCCAAACTATTTCACGCTGAATATTGACAATGCACAAATGCTTGCTAGTAACGGCAACGGCAATGCCCTTGGTGGTTTTGTTAGAGAATTTGTAACAGGCCAGCGTAGCGATAATTCTGTTTATGTGCGAGTTTATGTAAATAGTTGGCCTACAATCAATTTTGGGACAGCACAAAACAACCTAACGGTTACAATGTCCCAGGATATCACTGGTGTAAGATATGACTCGATACGACGAGAATTGCATATCTCCAGGACCACAGGTTTTACAATGGATGTAAACCAGGTTCGACAGGTTGATGATTATTTAAGCCGCAGATATTCAATTATTCTACCGAACGCCGCAACCATGTTGGGGCGTGGCGAAATTGGAATTTGGGATGGCTTGGTTAACTCTGTAGTACTCGACCAAGATTCATCTGGTAATGCACGACTGGTGTTTAACACAACGCGTCCGTTGGCTTTTGTGATAACAGAAACTGCGGAGTCTTATGTTATTCGCGTAACCACCCCGAGAGAAACTCACCCATTTATTGTTGTGCTTGACCCAGGACATGGGGGTAGAAATATTGGCAGTGCGCACCATGGTATAGTTGAAAGGCATCTTGTAGTAGATATTGCCAATAAAGTTATGGAACTTTTAGAAAATAACCCAAATATACGCGCATACATGACCAGGCATGACGATAGTCACGTATACAACTACCGTCGTGCAGAGTTTGCAAACGAGTTGGGCGCAGATTTATTTGTAGCCATACATTTTAACGCTGCGGGAACAGTTGCCAATCCAAATCCAGTGCCTCATGGTATTGAGACATGGTATAACATTGGGGTACGTGAAAGTAGTAGTTTCAATCGCTTTAATAGCCGCCAATTTGCAGAAATAGCGCAAAGGCACTTAATAAACAGAACAAACGCTGTTTGCCGCGGGGAGCGATATGGTGCAAACATGATTGTGTTGCGCGAATCAAATATGCCCGCCGTTTTATTGGAGCTTGGTTTCTTGACCAATCCGGCGGAAGCGGCCAGAATTGCAACTACAAGCCACCAATGGCAATTAGCTCATGCAATACATGATTCAATTGTTGAGGCAGCTACAAGGTGGCCACGGTTCTAGTTTCATCTATTTTCGTAGTAAAGACAGTCTATGCCTTGTGCGGTTGTATTTGTAAACTCGTACCCTTTAATGGGTAATTCCTGCAATGTACATTTACCGTCTTGCTGATAGTAGCAGGCGTGTGTGCAGTTAATATCCATATGCCTCTCCTTTCGTATAAAGCGCGGATAAGTATATCCGCGCTTTTATTATGCCCTTTTATATTAGTTTTATCCTTTTGTAAGGTGGTCTAGGGTTTCGAAACGGTAGCCCATTTCCTTGTATTTCGTCAGTAAATCGTCCAAGATTTTTGCGTTGGTTTTGGATGTGTTGTGTAGCAATATAACTGCACCTGGGTGTGCGCGGGGTAGCAGTTTACTAAATGCCTCTTCTTTCGATGGCTGATTTTTGTCTTCCCAGTCTTTATAGGCCGCGCTCCAAAAAACGGTTGTGTAGCCCAGCTCTTGGGCATGTTTTAAGTTGGTTTCGCTGTAAATGCCACGGGGTGGACGATAATAGCGGGGCATTTCTGTGCCAGTTGCGTTGCGATAGTGTTCTTCTACTTTTGACAGCTCTTTTGCAAAATTTTCTTTGTTATTGATTTTGCTCATGTTGGGATGGGTCATTGTATGGTTAGCAACTATGTGGCCTTCTTCCACCATGCGTTTTATTAACTCTGGATAGTCGCGGATGTAGTTGCCCACTAGAAAGAAGGCCGCGGGCACTTCGTGCTTTTTTAGGATATCTAGTATACCTGGTGTTAAGTCATTTTCGTAACCAGCATCGAAGGTTAGGTACATAATTCTTTCATTTTCGTGGCCTATGAAGAAGGCGTCAAATTGTTTTAAGTGCTCGGCAGTTGCTGGACCTGTTGGGCGCCCGCCGTCTTTTGGGAAATGTAGCCCCCAGTTATCAGCTTTTGCGGAAAAAGTCAATGTGCATAAAATAGCGACTACGATACAAAATACTAATGATTTCAAATTTATCACCTCGTTTTTATACTATTATGATGGCTTCCGATGAAAATTTTATTCATTCTGCTTGCGCTTTTTCTTGTTGAAGTGATATAATGTACGCAATGAGCCTGGGATGCTCGACAACCTATTATTTTGAACCTACAGAACGAAAATGGGAGTTCTATTATTACAAAGTGAATGCCGTGCTGGGCCGTGTACTTGTACCCGCCCAGAGGCAGGAGCTTTTGTTGCGGACACCCCCCTAGCCAATGGCTAGGTGTCAAAATATAGGACCGGCACTCTGGGCCTTTTTTTACGGCTTTCGCCGCAACGATACATCAAAGGGATATTGCCATGAGCAAAACGGATGCACAACTGCTTGCAGCCGCAAAAATTGAAAAAAAAGAAACGCCGCCAGCAACAGGGGCTTTTGAGGCAATCCTTTCAAAGTACGAAAAATTGATTTATTACATAGCAAGGCGTTATTTTACTAACCATGAAGATGTTTTAGATGCAGGGCAAGATGCTGCACTTAAAATTTATAACGGGCTTGCCCAAGTTACGATAGCAGAAGATGGTACGCTTAAAGCCTGGATTTGCACTGTTGTTGCGCGCACATGCTTGGATGCACTGCGTAAAAATCGCGTTCAAACAATCGAGTTATCTACGGAAGTTCATGGTATTACTCCCCTACCCTCTGCAGAAGAAACCGCCCTGGCAAACGCGAGAGCGCAAGAAATTTTTGACGCCATCAAAACTTTATCCGCCGATTATCGTATGATTATAATACTAAGAGATTTGCAAGGTTTATCTTATGAAGAAATTGCTGAAACTTTGAATATAAATATAGGCACGGTAAGGTCACGCCTTTCCCGCGCCAGAAATCTTTTGAAAAAAATGTTATAGGAGGGGCTTTTTAATGGAGCATATTACACCTGACCTGCGTCGTGGGTTGCCAAATTATACCCGTGGTGAAGAACGTTTTAACATGATTACCCATATTGTTGGCGGCGGCCTTGGGCTTGTAGCACTTATTGCCTGTGTTATTGTGGCGGGTTTGCACAGCAACCCAATGGGCATAGTCAGCGGAATTATTTATGGCTCTTCCGTTATTTTGCTTTTTACCATGTCCAGTATCTATCACGGCCTAGGAATTGGAATGCCGAAACGCGTATTTAGGGTTTTGGATCATTGCACAATTTATATACTAATCGCCGGAACATATACACCGATTTTGCTTGGTAAGTTTCGGGTAGAATACCCAATGGATGCGTGGATTTTGTTTGGCATCATCTGGGGGTTTGCTATTTTAGGAATAGCCTTGACCAGCATTGATCGCAAGCGTTTTGCCATATTTGCTATGGTGTGCTACCTGGGCATGGGCTGGGCAGCAGTATTTAGAACCGGCAGGTTGATAAATGTGTTGGGCGCGCCGTTTTTTGTACTTATAGTAGTTGGTGGCAGTCTTTACACTGTTGGTGCAATATTTTACGGTGTTGGCAAGCATAAAAAATATATGCACTCGGTGTTTCACCTGTTTGTTAATGCGGCTAGTATTTTGCATTCTGTGGCCATTGCTACATTTATAATGCCCATATAAAAAAATCCCCGTTCAGGGGATTTTTTTTAGCTACTACGCAAACGGTAATGACGCTACATCCGCTGGCAATTTAGCAATATACGGCGCACCGTAACCGTTTGCGTCGCTTACATATATTACATAACTACCGCAAGGTGAAATACGTGGGTGCACATGAGTGGCTTGTATATGCATAGAGCTGCTATGTCTGCAAAGTATTCGCGGGTTATCATAGCCTGTGGCATTCCATTTCCAAAGCAGGACATCGTGTTTGCCGTCACCAACAGCCAGGTCGCGATTGTTGGAATGCACATGTACTGTGTCATTAGGAAATTCGCCCTCTACAATATCCGTACCATCAAATTTCATGCTTCCCAAAAAATTTTTGCTATCTAGGTGTCCATGATAACCTATGCGTGTGCCGCAGGCGAACCAGTACTCGTGGCCGATTATTTCATCTGGACTACGCCTTTGGCGCAATGGTTGAAATTTGCCGCTGCTTATATCCATAGCCCAAATACGGTTTTCTATTTTGTGCCATGGGCCTTCGTGGCAAAAGGTGATATGGTTCGGCATGGTTGGCGATGTGTTCAAATGGCTGAGCCATACATTTTGCGAAAGTAGAATATCTGCGTCTCCACTACCATCAGTGGGGATGCGTACAATTTGGCTAAGGGGTTTTAGTGCAAAATATTCATCAAAACCTACGTAGCCATAATCCAGGTTTAGGTTAAGGCGGTCGGTGGCATCTTCCGTCATACAAAATAGGATGAATTTCCCGTCGCTTGTTACATTGGGCATACCCAAATTTTGTTTGGGTGGGAGTGTCCACAGGCGGCGCATTTCATATGTTTTAAGCGAAGTTGCCCAAAGACTGCCATTGTACCAGTAGCAGACTTCGTCCAAGACATGGTTTAAGCAGGTGTTTAGAAGGTTGAACTCTTTGCCAGCTATGGGGTTCAAATCCGTTAATTGAATAATTTCGCCGCTTTGCAAGCATAGGCTAAACAAGTTAGCCACATTTTCCCGCTCGCCACTAATTACTATTTTACTGGCGTTATCAAACCAGCCAGGGTTGGTGAAATACAGATGGTGATGGTGCGCTTTATATGATGTAAGTTTGGTAATTTCCACACCCGTTGTCGCGTCGGTAAATGTGGAAAGTTCTGTCCCCCAATTTTTGCCTTTATACCCCATGGTCAAAAGCCAGCATTATATTTGCTGGTGCGCCCGAGGCCGCATAAAGCAGCCGCGCCTCCTCATATGATTTTTCTACAACGTCTTTACGATGTATGCGAGCATCGGATATTATGTCAAAACGGCGTGGTGCGACAAGACCCGCCAAATCACTTGTTTCAAAATATTTTCGTATACCTGGAACGTAGTAACACAGGCACTGGTAGTTTGTGGCAATGGAGTCTTCCATATTACAAAAGCCACTGTAGGTTGCAAGATGAATGATGCGAGAATCCAACGCTGTGGCGTACAATGCTGTAATACCACCCGCTTCACGGCCTACGGCAATGATGTGACTGGTGTTAATTAGCTGTGCAAAGTGAGTTTCTACAGCCGATATCACGTGTTGGATATCCCACACGCGGTTAGCAAGGGTGGTGCGGTGCAACAAGAAGTTGGTGGTGTGGGCGGCAAGGCAATATTCAACTTTTTCCGTAAAACCGCGCTGCTCTATGGCTAAGGTTGCGTAGCCGTCTGCCAGCGTATAGCGTGGGAATGCAAATGCATCTTCTGGTGAAATTGAAACACCATGGGACTGTAATGTTATTGCCACAGGTGGTTTTTGTACATTACGTGGAATGGATAAAATGCATTTGACACGATAATTCGGCTCTGTTTGTATTGTGAAATTATATTCGCAGTGGCCAGGGTACTCGATAATTTTGTCCATTATCAAGTCATTTGTGACGGATGTGTGTTTGGACATACCCAAAAGTTCCGCTACTTTTGCGCGGGAGTCTTCCTGCCAGCGGGTGAAAGACAGTGTTCCGTTATATCGCATTTCTGGTACGGAGTTTCGCATTTGCGAAAGGTACAGTGTGTGCGGCATTGTCAGTGGCTTTTCTATTGCTTTGACACGTGGGGCATTTGGTTGTATTGTTTCACAAGTTAGTTGAAACCCGTCGCAAATAGCGGCGTTGTCTTCATTTGCATCGCACTCAATCTCCAGGCAGATTGTTTGATTTTCATTTACAGCAAAGGAAAAATCAACACTCGACCACCCCATACGTTCGATTTTTGCTGTTGCTTTTTTATGGCCGCTTACATATACATTTACAGCCAAATATGTTGTGTTTAGGTTGTTTAACCACACACTTGCTCTGTATTCGCCTTTATACGCGCTTGTTTGTTTTTGATATACTTTAGTTTTCCCAGCGTTAAGCAGCAGACCGTTGCCGTCGTTTTTACCTGCACCTTGTTTAACAAATGCCGCTGGCTGCCCATTTTGGTGGTGTATTTGAAACACTGCGGCTGGACTATAAACTACCCAGCCATTTAAATTGCCATAAACACCTGTCGTGCCACTTTCAAAATCTAGGTTTTGGAACTCGCTCGGGGCGGGAATAAGATGAGCCAACTGCGAAAAATCCGCATTTTCGTCGCTCCATTTTACATGGGGTTTTATTGCCTCCCAGCCCAAGTCTGCGTACATACGATGCCCTTCAGGGCCAATCATAAACTTAAATTTATCACCAGCGCCAATGGCTTCATAACATTTTGCGGCCAATTTTGCCTGTTCTTCTGCCCCAGCAAAAGGCACAACATCGTCATATCTCCCATGGGTCACCATTAAAGTACGAGGTGCAATCATTGACAATTTTTCCGCACTTTGAAATAAGTATGATGAGTGCATCATTTCCTTGTCGCCACATGGGCAGGAGAAAATAACCGCCGCAATTTCCAAGTCCGTAACAATCCCGCAAGATGGAAAAGCGTGTTTTATTCGTGTATCTGTTGCGGCTATATGCACAGTAGTATCACCACCGCCAGAATTGCCAAAGCACATTAAATTATCCATGTCCAAAATGGCGGAGAAATTTTCTTCTAACATATCAATTGCGCGTATCACATCCCATATGCGGTCGCCCCTTAACGAACGTTCCATCAACATACTGGTTACGGCAGGCAGGGCGCATTGTGTTGCACCTGTAAATTTGTTGTTGCCAGTTTCACCAAAAGCGCGCTGCTCCATGGTTAGCACCGCGTAGCCTTCTTTCATTGCACGCATAGCATAGTCATAGTCGGGGGTTAGAGGGTCACTCGGGTATTTTTGCCGCCCAAGGGATTTGTGCATACCTTTTGCATGGCCTTGCACCGCTATTGCTATAGGAAGTTTTTTGGTAGGCAAACTCCCGTTTTTATCCCGTGGCACTACTAAATGCGCAGGTACTCGGTAGCCCTCTTCTGTTTGGAAGGTCATGCGCCATTCGATGTATTCAGTTATTGGACTATGAGCTGTGTTTTCGTAGTGCTTGTGGTAGTCAACACGCTCTTCGTAATATTCAATGCATAGGTCTAAGTCGCATTTTTGGCGGTTGGTTAGACCCAGCACATCACGCAGTTTTTGCCGTGCGCGTGTTTGCCAATCGTAAAAATTTTCATCACTATTTTGGTTGTAGCGTAATTGTGGTGTTCTATCACTGTTTTTGTATTGGGATACATTGTAGTCTACCAAAGGTAGGTTTGGTGGGCTTTCACCCAATGGGAAATATTGCATTTTACACCTCCGTATTCACGATAATAAAAATCCAACCAGTCGAATTTTCAACTGGTTGGATTTTTACTTTATTTCTTAGTTGCCGCCAAAGAAATGATCTAGTCTCTCTTGTTGTGGTGCGCGGTACGCTTCAATCATTTGCATTACAGTCATGTCTTGATAAATCATGTGGTTAACAAATGTGCCGAAAACCCAGAAATATTCAGGTACGATCATGCCGTAGTCTACGTTTCTTGTGCGGTTAGCACTTATTTGGCGTTGTACGTCTGCTTCGTAGTGGAATACGCCGCGTGACCATGCAAGGCCGTAGTCAATCAGCATTTCTGGCTCATCATGTGCCCAAGACCATAGTTCGTCTACGATAACAAGAAGGTCTTCTGGTGCCCATGAGCTGGCTGTTGCAAACGCTTGGCCATGTCTATCATTACCCAACCAAGTATTGCCGGATGTGTTTGATGGACCTAATGGGAAAGGAACTACGTTAAAGGCAAACGGCAGGTCGCCGCCGCTTAGGTTCCATGTGTGAGATACGAAGAAAGCAGCTCTGCCTTGGTTATGCGCCCAGAAGTTTACGCCCCAGCCGCCATGTGGGCCTTCGGCAGGGTCAAATTGCCAAAGGTTTTCACGGAAAATGGTATCCGCAAATTCCAATGCTTCAATTGTGTTTGGATGGTCAAACGCATATTGGAAATCGTCGGATACCAATACACCGTCGTTAGAGCCTACAAAAAAGTTTACAACAATGTCACCAGGTTGGCCTGCAATACCCCATTGGTCAAGCACGCCGTCGCCTGTGGTGTCACGTGTTGCAAGACGCATAATGTCCAAAAGTGCATCCCAAGTCCATTGGCCAGTTTCATATAGCTCGATTGGGTTTGGCGCACCAATGGCCGCGATAATGTCTTGGTTTATACCAAGTGTAAGGCCGTCATGGTTTGGTTCGTTAGAACCTACAATCCAGTAGTGACCCAAGCCCCAGCCGCGCATATGGCCAAAAGTTTGCGCGCCCAATATGTCGGAATTTGGCACATTTAGTGTGTCAATTGGGTGGATAAAGCCATTGAAACCAGCAGGCAGCCATACAGTAGCAGATGCATTAACAATATCCGCCATAGCGTCACCCGCCATTGTTGTTGTAGTCAACAGAGGTAGCACGTCGCTATACTCTATAACTAGATTTTCGATTGTAAAGTTGAAGTCACGTTGCAGGCGTTGGGCGTTGTCCCACTGCAATCTTTCATACAAATAATTGCCTGCTGTAGCTGGGTCTGGCTCGCCCCATACACCAGAGAATGGAAGGTGGCCAGAAAACATCATTGTCCTGCCACCAAAGTCACTTACTGGGTGAATATTACCAGTTGGTGCACTTGGTTCTGGCTCAATCTCAGGTTCTGGTGCTGGGTCAGAATCCGTGTCCGTGTCAGCTACCGGGTCTTGTGTTACTGGTGCTGGGTCTGGGGTCGGCTCTTCACCATTGCCATTGTCATCATTGTTGGCGCACGCGGCAAAGAACAGCAGTGCCGTTGCCAGAATGGCAATAATTAAACTTGCTTTTTTCATTTTGCATCTCCTTCGATACATTTTATTTGTGGCGAGTCCAGGTGGTATTGCAGAACCCAGCACCGCCAGTTTTTATCGTCACCCTGTTTGGGTTCGATGGTGAATGGAATGTTACAGACTACGCACCCAGGTTAGCATTTCTCCCGGGTTGCGGTTTGCCCACAGGTAATATGGTGTGAATTTTAACGGCGTTTCTTCATATGCATTTTCGGTTGCGGGGGCGTACAACGCATTGCTGTTTGTGCTTATTCGCTTGCCGTTGGTAGCTAGGAACGTTGCGCCAAGCTCTTCTTCCGGCAAAAGCTCAAACTCCGCATTTTGCGGTAAACAGAGTAGGTGCAAATCTTTGCCATTATCCACTTCTTCCAAGCAATACACAAGTGGCCCGCGCTGGACTGCCACTTTACCGATATTTTCGCGCACATTGGGGTTGGCTTGGATAATCTGTGCATCCATTTCTAGCTCAAAAGTAATTTTTTCCCCTGCCGAAACATCTGCTATTATCGCATATCCATTTACAATCGAATATTTTTTGTCCAGCCTATGCTTATTGCACCAACCCGGGATACGAATAGCCAGCACCGAGCCTGGGGACGCTTTTTTCACATCAACTGTAATAACTCCATCCCAAGGGTACTTGGTGGTTACATCAAAGCAAAGGTGGTCTGTTTCGTAGCTGCCTTCCGCAAACAGGTTCATGTATACCGTGTTGCCGTCTGTCGTGTAGGCATATTGGTCAAGAGATGTTAATAGTCTGGCGATATTCGGCGGGCAGCAGGCACAGCCAAACCATTTCTGACGCTCTGTTTTTACATGAGCCTTTAGCTGGTCTTTTTGCACCGCCGCGGGCGAAACCTCCAGCGGATTTACATAGAAAAAACTCGTCCCATCCGCTGACATTCCACTTAAAACTCCGTTGTAAAGGGCGCGTTCCAGCACATCAATATACTCAGCCTTAAAGCCATCGTACTTAAACAAGCGTTGCGCAAGAAACACTAATGCGATACTGGCGCAGGTTTCCGCATAAACAGTGTCATTTGGCAAGTCGTAGTCGGATGTAAATGACTCGCCATACCAACTTGTACCAACACCACCTGTAATGTACATTTGACGCTGTGTGACTACTTGCCATAAGTGTTTCGTCACGTCCATTAGCTCACTGTCGTCCGCTTGTGCGGCAACATCTGCCATAGCAGAATACATATACAACCCACGTACCACATGGCCAATTGGCTCTTCCTGCTCACGCACAGGCTTGTGTGCCTGATAGTACCCATAGCCAAAAACGCTACTGCCCCAATTGTAGTGGTTGCCGTGTTTTTCGTGTTCTTGCTTAAAATATAGGGGCTGGCGACCACGCTCGTCAATAAAATATTTCGCAAGGTTCAAATGTTTTGGGTCGCGGGTTATTTCGTATAGTTTTATTAGCGCGATTTCAATTTCTTGGTGGCCTGGGTAGCCAGGCAGCTTGCCTTCTTCTGTGCCAAAGGTGGCGTCTACCAGGTCTACATATTTTATAAGCGCGTTTAGTAATTTGTTCTTGCCCGTGGTGCGGTAATACGCGACAGCGGCCTCTAAAAAGTGGCCAAGACAGTACAACTCATGGTTTTCCATCAAATTTGTAAAACGTTTTTCTAAACCTGTGAGGATAAAGCAAGAGTTTAAGTACCCGTCTGCCGACTGTGCGGCAACAATGGTGTCGATAGCGTCGTCGGCCAGTGCTTCCAGTTCGGCATTAGGTTTGATTGCCAAGCTACCTGCAACAGCTTCAATCCACTTGGAAATATCGTTATCCTGGTAAACAAAACCGCCATGCGTACCTTCTTTTTTACCCGCCGCCACCAAAAAATTATGCATGGAATAGCTTGGTTCTGCACTGGGAATACGGTCGTTAATGGCCTCCCACTGGTACGGGATTACCTGATTTATAACCTTGTCGATAAAACCCTTCCAAAAACCGCCTGTAAATTTTATGCCCATTCGTGTAGCTCCAATTTCCCGTCGATTATTTTTATTTCGCTAACGCAAATACGGCGGTCGTCGCCCTTAAATTGGATGGTTTCGTTAACGGCGCGGCCGTGATATACAATAAGAAGTTCTCCGTTCGGGCCTGTTATCATAGAATTGTGACCGCAGCCAGAACACCACTCGTCCCTACCAATTAGCGGAGCGTAAGTGTTTTCATCCGGGTATTTTTTGAACATAGCTGTTTCAAATGACTCGTTTGCGTCTATTGTGCAGTAGCCTACAAAATAATCTTCATGCTCGAAACAATTTGCGCTGTACATTAAATAGCCCGTGCCATCATGCTCAAAATAGAAGCCGCCTTCCAAGCAGTAATGGTGGCCACCGTCAGGCAGGTCATTTTTCGCAAATATTTCTTGGTCTATAGTTGGCATAATAATCGAACGATTGTAGCCTGCCGGGGTTAGCGGGTCTAGCAGTTTGTCCAGTTTCACAACTGTGCCTTTTCTTTCGCCTGTCATATCCTTGCCGGCATAAATTAGCCATAAGTCGCCGTCTTTTTGTATCACATGAGCGTCTATGCTGAAAACGTCATAAAAAGTTTTTTTGTACTGGAACGGCCCAAGCGGATTATCGGCTACGGCAACTTTCATTAACTGGCCAGGGTCGCAGGAAAAGTACATATAAAACAGGCCTTGGTAGAAAAAAACTGCCGGTGCCCAGTAACTTTTGTGGCCTTCCATTTGCAGTGCAATGCCTTTGTGCTCGAAAGTTTTCATGTCGGTGGACTCTAGCACATTTATGCCATTCCAGCCTGTAGAGTAGATGTAGTATTTGCCATTATGTAAGATGGCGTATGGATCCGGGTTGTTGTTAATGTCGCACTGGGGATGGGGATTTTTTGCAGTTACATTTCTGGGATTGGATTTATACATGGGGTCAACTCCTAATATAGTGAAATCAATGAGAAACAGTCCTCGGCAGAGCCGAAACTGATTTCGAATTATTTTTCACTAAATTTTATTTGTAACCAAAGTGTAAACACATTACAAAGTAATGTCAATGAAAATTGTCTATAAAAAAGTACAAAAAAACCGCCAATATTTTGTAAAAATTTGGCGGTTTCCCCAGGAGGAGGGGGAGTAAATACTATAAACTCCACATTTTATACGACTCCCGCATAAACTCTGCAACGTCCATTTCGTAGGCTTTATCCAACACGCCGCTGGCCACAACTTCCCCTACTTCACCATTGGCTAGAAATTCCCCTGCTTTCATTACAACAAGCCTATCGCTCAAACGCATGGCCATACTTATGTCATGTAAGACCCCGACTACGGCGCGATTTCCTTCTTTTGCCCATTTTTTCAGATACTCTATTATTTCTACTTGGCACTTCAAATCTAAATGGTTGGTGGGTTCATCCAGCAAAATTATTCGTGGCTCTTGGGCAAGTGCCCGCGCTAAAAAAACCCGCTGCAATTGTCCGCCAGATAGTTTTGTTATGTCACGGTCTTTTTCATCCAATAAGTTCACGGCTTGCAAGGATTTTTCTACAACTTCCCTATCCTCTTTTGTTGGTCGGTCTGACAGCCTCCCTTTTATATGAAGATACCGCCCCATCATTACCGTGTCAAACACGCTGTACGCAAAATAAATGCTGGGCGTTTGGCTTAGCATTGCAATATTCAGCGCAATTTCCCTGCGTTTCATCTCCGAAAATTTCTTGCCGGCAATTTCGACCGTGCCACGGCTGGGCAAAATATTTGCAATTGCCTTTAGCAGCGTGGTCTTGCCGCAACCGTTTGGCCCGATAATGGACACATTTCCATCAATTTGCAAAGAGATATTGCGTACAACATCCACACCGCCGTACCCGGCAGAAACATTATTTAGAGTTAGCATTTTCACCTCGCTTATTCATCTCTTTAAGTTTCGCTACAATGATGTCGTAATTTTCCGGGACGTGTGGAAAATGACATCCCGCACAGACCTTGACATTTTTCATATATTCAAAACTACCGCCGCATTTGTCACCTAATCCATACAAGGGGCAATAGCAGAATAGGCAATTAAACCCGTTATCATTTGGTTGTTGATGGCAAGGGTAATATTTACAGCTATGATTTTTGAAATATCTGTGATTGTTTTCCAATGGAAATCTCCTTTATGGCGTTCAATAGTTTTCTGTTGTTATCCGCCGTAGATACAGCTACACGATAGTATGTGTTATCTAATCCGTGATAATTAGCGCATGATCGGATTCTAATTCCTTTAACATCGAGAGCGTTTTGCAAGTCAAAAGGATATGGCGATTGGAAAAAAATGTAGTTTGCCGAGGAGTCATATACAGAATACCCAAGGCAAGCCAATTCCGTTTCTATTACACCGCGTTCTTTCTCAATATATGTCAGAGTCTGCTTGATGAAGGAAGCGAAATCATCAAGTGCCGCTATCCCCGCTGCTTGTGCCAAGTTTGACACAGCCCAATCCGTTCCATGGAAATATAAGTTGCTTATTAAGGCGTTATCGGAACACAGGGCATATCCAAGGCGAACGCCCGGCATGGCAAACATCTTGGTAAATGCTTTTAGAATGATGAGGTTCGGGTATTCACCAAGAAATGTTTTGCTTGTATGAATATCCGCCCGTTCAGCAAAATCCATAAAGCACTCATCAACGGCAAGCCACGCTCCAATTCGCATGCAGCAATCCAACAATTTCTTAATCACTTTTGTTTCAGTGATTATTCCTGTAGGGTTGTTGGGATTGCATACATAAACCAGCTTGGGTTTTTCAGCCAGTATTGCGTCGAAAAAATCATGATTTATAGAAAAGTTATTATCCTTGCTCATAAAGTAGCGGCACACGTCCGAACCATGTGACATTGCTGACCGTTCGTAATCAGCAAATGTCGGAGCACATACCATGACTTTGCTTGCCTTGGTTGCCCTCGGCAGTCTAAAAATCAAATCTGAAGCGCCATTACCAAATATAATCCAATCGGGATTCACGCCTTCAAATATCGCAGTCTGCTCTCGTAGTACAGACGAAAAATTATCGGGGTAGCGATTGATGTTTGGAATTTCTCTGATAATTGCTTCCGCTACGCCTTTGGGTATGCCCAAAGGATTTATGTTTGCAGATAAATCAATTATGTTTTCGTTACCATGTTCAAAAACGGCATTGCCGCCATGGCTATACTCATACATATCATAATCCCCTTAAAATAATACTGGCTGACGAAAGAACGACAACCGCAAGTACAACGGCGGCATACATCAAGCGGTTTGTGGCCTTGATATGTGACGGTGTGGGAGTGTTTATATCATCCCCGATTGTGGGCTTGTGTACAAGTTTTCCGTGATAATAACTGTCGCCGCCAAGACATAATCCTAAAGCACCCGCACACACGGACTCGGTTTGGGCGGCGTTAGGACTTTTGTGGTTACGCCTATCTCTGATATAAATCCGCAAAGCCTCTTTTATATCGCCGCCAGCGAATAAGCTACCCACTATCATCAACCATGCAGATATTCTTGCGGGGATGAAATTCACAACATCGTCAAGCCGTGCCGCAAATTTGCCAAAATACTCAAAATCTTCGTTTCGGTAGCCAATCATGGAATCAAGGGTATTCACGGCTTTATATGCCATACCCAACGGCGCACCGCCAATGAAAATGAAAATTAGCGGGGCTATAACGCCGTCCGACAAGTTTTCCGCAACCGTTTCTACGGTGGCTTTGACTACCCCCTGTTCATCAAGGTTTTGTGTTTCCCTGCCGACTATCATAGAAAGGTTACGCCGTGCGCTTGATAAATCCCCTGTGTCAAGAGAGTGGTACACTTTCATGCTCTCAATCTTCAACGCCTTTGCTGCTATGAGGAAGTAACAAATGATGGCTTCTGCAATCAGACCAACCCACCAGTTAATACGGTAAAATCCCCATATAACCATTCTTGTTATGATAAACGATAGACATACAATAAGAATCACCAAAACCGTACCCGCTACAAATTGGATAATATGGTTTTTTATCTTAGATTTTTTGAACGCCTTGATACCCAACGATATACCACTTCCAATCAACCGTATCGGATGGAAAGGATTTTGCGGGTCGCCAATTATGCAGTCCAAAATAAACGCTATTAGTATGATAAATACCGTAAATTCAACCAATATATCAATCCTCTTTGCTCCTGTAAATGCCCAACACAGGCAATAGAGCGTAATCATCCCTTGTATACTTCGCTCCAAAAGAAAAACCAACAGGCTTTTTGAAATTCGGTCCCGCCGAAACAAAAGTATGATACTCGCCGTTTTCACCGCAAATATCAGCGCCCCCGGCAGCGATTTGCTTTGCAATTTCTTTAGTGAGCTGCTTACCTAAAAAATCTTCGCTTACTTTCTTTGAATTAACAATCGTGATGTTTGCGACAAAGCCGCTGTCTATCAATTCATACACAACATCCTTGCGACTTTGATTCAATAACGGAAACAATGGCGCAATGCCAACATTTTTGCATCGTTCGCTACACCATTCGATATGCCCCTCAATATCAATATCACCGAAAACACAGGCTTCTGCACCGTGCTCTTTGGCAAGTAGCAGGGTTTTCTCAAAGTTTTGTGCGTATTCTGCACCGCTTGTTTTTATTAACCAAAGTGGAATACCAAGAGAATCCGCAACGCTTTCCAACACATCTTCGGTTAAGCCGTGGAAATGCGAGCGGTTTGCATCGGTATTGTATGTTGTTATTAAAGCTATTGGTTCATGTCCATCTTTAACGGCTCGGTGTATCGCCAAAGCACTTTCCTTGCCGCCGCTGTATGATGCAACAAATTTCATACTACACCCCATCGTTCAAAATTTTGTGTACCAACCCCATGTCAAGTGAAGCACGCACATGACTTGCTATGTTGTCAAATTGACTACCGTAATCGTATTGGGCATCATGGCCTTGAAAAAGTCCATCTTCCTCTGGCAGGTTTATTTCCATGTATGGTACTACTCCGGCTACAGGCAATTGCGTTATGTCTTCCAATATTTTTACCCCATCAGAAAAATACGCAACTTCACCTCTAAATCGGTTTACCACAGTGGCCTTTACCCACGCCCTGCTTTCTTCGTCCAGCAAAGATATAGTGCCGTATAACGACGCAAAAACACCACCACGGTCAATATCTGCAACCATTATTACAGGCGAGTTTGCAATCTTTGCCATGCCCATATTCACAATATCGTTTTTACTAAGGTTAAGTTCAACAGGGCTGCCCGCACCCTCTATAACAATTACATCATAACTTTTAGCCAAACGAGAATAGGCCTCAATTACTTCCAGGCGTAGCCTTTCTTTAACATCCATGTAATTGTGTGCACCTATCGTGCCAAATCGCTTGCCATTAAGCACAATTTCTGTGCCGTTTTGGCCTGGCGTTAAGATAATTGGGTTCATGTCTGTTGTCGGTTGCACTCCGGCCGCTAATGCTTGCAACCATTGAGAAATAGCAATTTCTCCAGCATCCGTTTTGTGGATATTACCTGTCATATTTTGCGCCTTGAATGGAGCTACAGAAAATCCGTCTTGGGCGAAAATCCTGCACAGAGCAAGGGTTAGTATTGTTTTGCCTACCCCAGATGCCGTACCCTGTATCATAATGCTTTTAGCCATGTCCTTTTATCCCTTTCTTCTGCTGAAAAATACATATGCAAAAAAAGGTGCGCCAATAATCGCTGTTATTGCACCTACAGGAAGTTCCGTATGGGGTGTAACCGTCCTAGCCAATAGGTCAGACATCACCATAAAAATACCGCCTACCATAGCCGACATAGGAATTACTAATCTATGTGCTGGACCAAAAATTTTTCGCACAACATGAGGCGCAACTAAGTCCACAAATCCAATTACTCCAACAAATGCGATGGTACTCCCAGTTAAAGCCGCGGCAACAATAAGTAAAATTAGCTTAACTCGCCTAATATTTACACCCACTGTTTGCGCCTGCTCTTCCCCAAAGGTCATAACATCCAGCTCCCATTTGAAACGGGAAATAAAAATTATACCGATTAGTGCGATAGGGGTTAGGATAAGAACTGTGTTCCAGCCCAGTAATCGAAAACTGCCCATTTGCCAGAAAATCATCCGCTGTGCACCTTCACGGAACAGGGAAAATAGTAATGTGGAAATAGCGTTTATGAATAGCGCGAAAACCATACCCGTTAAAATAATTGTATGATTATCCATTCGAACATCAAGTTGCCGCGCAAGGGCCATAACAACCAAAATAGTAGCAAGTCCAAAAGAAAAACCCAAAATTGGCAGCGACAACATTGGCAAAAAAGGCAAAGTAACACCCATAAGAATTACCAAAGACGCACCAAGCGACGCACCTGAAGATACACCTAATGTATAAGATGACGCCAGTGGGTTTCGCAAAACAGACTGCATAACTGCCCCACTGACTGAAAGCGACGCACCTGCTACAAAGGCCAGCAAAGTACGTGGCATACGCTGACTCCAAACAATTGCATCGCGCCCGGCAGTAATATGCTCGGGCAATTCCAGCCCGAGCATATTATGTCCTATAATGCGCAATACATCTGATATCGGTACATTTATGCTACCAATTGCCACACCTGCAAGAATGGCAACTACGCCGATACATATCGTTATAATTATTTTTGTTTTCATCGGTTGGCTTAGTTAAAATATTCTGGGAAAACAGCCTGTGCGATTTCTCGCAATGCTACTACAATGTTTGGGCTTGGACGGTTGCTGGCAGCTGTATTTATTGAGAAGATGTTCCCGTTTTGTACAGCGGTTATTACATCAAAACCAGGGCGACTGGCAATTTCACCGATCGGGTCGTCCAAAAAATCTGTTGAAGTTAGAATGACATCTGGGTTAAGTTCCAACAATGCCTCTTCAGATACACTAACCCAACCGTTTTGGTCGCCAAATACATTTACTGCGCCAACATGCTCGAGTATTTCGTGCAAGAAAGTACCCGTACCAAAGCTAAACATCCATGGTGCAGGCGAAACTTCAAAATACACTGTACGGCGAGTGGTAATGTTTGCAGCAATAGCGGCAATCGCATCAAATTCGGCTTGCATGGAAGCTATTACAGTGTCTGCTGCGCTCCTGTTACCCATCACGTCTGCAACAAAACGGATATCCTCATATATTCCCTCGATACTGTCACTTGATGGCATGTGAATAACTGAAATGCCAAGGTCTACAATCGGGCCTAGTGGGCTTTCTCCGCCGCCTAGACGGGTTATGCCTGTGGCAAAAATAACATCAGGCATTAAATCCATCACATATTCCACATCAAAATCCATTATGCCAAATGAACGAGGCACACCTGCTCCAAGACCTTCAACGTCTGACGCAAAGCTATCTGCGGCAATTATTCTATCGCCAAAACCAAGAGCAACAAGCACTTCTGCATTGGAAGGGCCGAGCGTTACAATGGTGTTAATTTCCGCAGGAATGGTTATTTCATAACCTTCACGATCGATTATGGTACGCGGCTCGGCTGCTGTACCTTCGTTACCACAGGCCGCAAGAAGTACGGCTACAACGGCTAAAATAGCCGCAAAAACAAATTTTTTCATTTCAAATTCTCCTCTTATTTTATATTCCCTATGTGAATGAGGTCAGACCTCACCATAGCATTTTCGTCTGCCAGCACCAACAAGCAAGTTGCAGGCCCGGCAGATTTTTTGTAGCAAATTCCTGTTTCAAATAATTTTGCATTTTCCCCGCAAAGGACATTAGCTTCGTATTCAATCCCTTTTGAACCTACAGGTACAATTTCCTTTATATCGGGCGTACTTAGCAAATCTGAAATTTCCGAGTAAAAACCAGGGCTGTGTATATCCACCTCTGTACCAACCTTTGGAGTGCCCAACAGGTATAACTTATCACCAGATTGCGGCATGGCGAAGCGCAGTTCATCGCGTTTACAAATGCCTATCACAGTAGTCGCAATTGCCGTCATGGTGGTGGCGAAATTTTCTTCTGTCGAGCCTGTAATTGTTATGCTCAGCCCTGCGGCGGCAAGTTCTTCCCGTATACCGCGTATTGTTGCTTCGGCTGTAGGTTGCATTTCGTTAGCTACACCATTGGTGATAACAATCGGCTTTGCACCTGCGCACAGCACCTCTGTAAGTGCCACACGGGCAGCAAATTTTGCCGCAATGTGTGGCGAGAGTTTTAATACATCGGCAGTTTTAAGCCCTACATCACCACAACTGTCACAGGCAATAACCAGGCAGTTTTCCCCGTCCAGCGGTACAATTGTAAGGTCACGTCGTGTGTAACTCACACTATCCCCACTTTTTGCAAAATTCTGTACAAGATTATTGCAATTACCACGTTAATTGCCGAGGCCAGTAGCAAAACGGGCAATAACGTTAGCAAAAATAGCGCGGCACCGCTGTCAACCATCAACCACAACGCCAATATGGAAAACGTAAGGGAAATGGGCCCATTAAAAATCACGCCAGTTATACCTGTAGCGACTAGCGCGATAGTCTCCTGTACGCGGCCCTTCAAAAAATTGAACACATAGCCAAAAGCTAACATGGTAAGTGCCATGGTGAACGCAATTACAATATGCAGTGGTAATGTAAGGGGAAAGCCGCTGGTAATAGCAGTTAGCAAATGCCCCAAAAAACCAATAGCCGCGCCGTAAACAGGCCCTAATACCAAAGCCGCCAAAAAAGCAGGCATAGAGTCGAACGCAATAGAATAAAAAAGCGTAAGCTGCGCGCCTATAAACGAAAGTGCGATAAGTAGTGCCGCAAGCACCAACCTGCGGGTCTTGTCCAGCTTAAATTTCATGGAATGTCCCATCCTTTACATTGATTGTATAGCCGCGACCGGGTTTGGGCTGCCACTCATAAAAATTCCTGATATTTGGAAATAAGTATTCCATGAGCGTAGCAATTACACCGCCGTGCGTGATAAGGAGTGCCTCTGCATTAGCATGGTGCAATAGTTGCTTGTACCCCTCAAGTATACGGATATTGAAGCCGTGCCTGCTTTCTCCGCCTGGGCAGGTGAAACTGCCGTCTTCGTCCGTTATCCATGTTTGATAGCTTGGGTTGTCTTTTAGCATTTCGTAGCTTTTCATTTCAAAACAACCGAAATTGAACTCAGCCAGGTTTAACAAAGGCGCGCGGGGCACTGTACCGTACAAAATGTCTAATGTTTCTTCTGTACGTTTTAGCCCGCTGGTGAAAAAAATCTGAGGCATATGCGGGTAAATTCTCATTTGTCTAAACTCATTTAGCTCTGCAATGCCGTTTTCGGAAAGGGAAATATCAGTTGCGCCACAGTATAATTTCTGCTCATTTGCAACCGTTTTCCCATGGCGCACTATGTGAATAGTCATGGCTTTAACCTTGTTGCAATACCGCAGTAAAGGCGCACGACTTCTGTAGAAGCATTCGCAACTTTGCCTGCGGCACGACTTGCTTCTTCTCGCCATTTGCGCATTATGGTGTCCATAGGTACTACACCACAAGAGATATCATTGACTATTACAATGGTGTCGTTGTTGTTGTAGGTAAATTCTCGCACATGGTGGGCAACATCTTCATTCTGCCGCACCAGCGCAAGTATCCACTTTTCAAAATCGTTTACAACTTTGTGGCCGTTAGGTAGTGCGGCGTTATCTTCGCTGCAAAAATGCACGTCCTTATGTGATATGCCAAGGTTACTAATCGCGTAGTCAAGTTTGCCTTGGTACACGCCGCCAATTATCAAAACCATACAGTCAACTCCATTCCCTGTGTCAGCGCCAGCCCAATAAGCCCGCACAGCTCACCAATTACCATGGCGTATCCCAGTAAATCGCCGGATATTCCGTCCATACTCTTGCACGCTTTGCGCATTGCAAATGCGTAACCAACAACAACAGCCAGGCACACAATAACCCCCGTCAACCCTGCGTAAAACACCGCAAATGAAAAGGCCGCCAACGCAACAAAGGCAGTAAATACAATGCTTGCGCTACTTTTTTTATCACCTATCAAAGCAACGTAATGGCTAATCTCGTTGTGCCGCAATGTGAAAATACAAAACACTGACAACGACCGCGATAGTACACAAATTACTATCAAAAGCGCGAAAAATCGACCACCATCAACAATGGAAAACACTGCCGCAAACTGTAGCAAAAACAAAATAACTACCATAATTACAGCAAATGCACCCACAAGTGAGTCTTTCAAAATCCGCAGTCTATCTTCTAAAGGCCGCCAAGAAAGTATCGCGTCGCTGGTGTCCATGTATCCATCCAGGTGAATAAACCCGGCCAGCCAGAATGGCAACACTGTTAAAATTGCCGCCACAATTATCACTGGAAAAGTGGGCAATGTTAGCAAAACCAACCCACCCCACCACAATGCGCCAATCAGCAACCCAACCAGTGGGAAGCAAGCTACCATTATAGTCGTCAATTTTTCATCCCAAATATGAAACGGCAGCGGAATAGCCACAAACATACCCAACGCCATGTAAAATCCTTTAATGAAGCGCAAGCAAGTCGCCCCCTTTGTGCGTAACAATTTGCGTGACCGTGGCTTCCAAAACAATGTCGCAGCGTTGTGCCGCAAGGCGGTCTAGGGTGGCCAGGGCACGGCGGTAGCTTTCTGTAAATTCGTCATATAAAAAGGCATCGCTGTAAATATAATCGGACACAACTACTATGTTAGCCAGCTTATCAAAAATTTTGTTTAGTCCCTGGCAAATCCTATCACACGCGGTGTTGTCAACTTCACCTGTGGGCGAAAACATTTCATTTGCCAAAAGCGCGGTAAGACTATCCAGCAAAAAAGAGCCGTTGTGGTAGCAGAGTTGTAAAATATTTTCGATGGATGTGTACTGCTCGATAGTTATAAAACCCCAGCCGTCCCGTTCTTGCTGATGGCGCAGTATGCGCTCGTCGTCTTCTTTATCCGTAGACTGCATAGTAGCAATATAAAATCGTGGGACTGGTGGTGCACAGTACTTTACCAGCCATTGCGCATAGGTAGACTTTCCGTTTTTACAGCCACCTGAAATGAAAATTTTCATATCCACCTCCTAAGAAATAAAAAAACCTGTAGCACATGTGCCACAGGTTGGGATAATCATCAAATAAAACCATGCAGTCGCAAGGTCAGACTCAACAACCATACCACTCCATACTCTGTGAAGCACTATAGTAACAGCATAAAATTGCCGTTAAAACAAGGCAGGTCTCCCGACTGAGGTTTTGCAAATTGCAAAACCAACACGGTAGCAGGACTGTCTGGGATTTTCACCCAATTCCCTATTCTCCCATAGCTCACACTTACGCTTTTTTGCTATGGACACCTTATTTTTATAATCATATTCAATTATCGACATTTTAGCACATGAATTGATGCAATGCAAATATTAAATTTGTACAAAAATTGCGGCAAAAAAAATCAACTGGTAACAAAAAGAAACCAGTTGAAATAATTTGCCGCAATTTTTACTTTAGTGTATTGTTCTTCCTCGTAGGTCAGCTATACCTGTTTTACGATAGAAATACGAGTTAACCACATCGCGCCATTCCATTGCGTTTTCCAACTGCATGGCAAAGCGTTCTGCCACATGGCTGTGAATTTCACGCGGGATAAAACTTTCTAATTCATTCCAAGTTTTTATGAACTCCTCTACATCTTCTACGCCTTCAAAATGAGTATCGTAGATATATTGTAGCAAAGTTCTGCCGCATTGCAATACATAGTCATACGGCAAACGATGGAAGAACAGCAGCATTTCTTCCGGGCAAGTTTCAATATCATCATACAAATCCCGCAGATATGGCGTGTACTGGGCAGTGTAACCTGTGCCGCGTGTGGTGCGGTCTACGCCAATTGCTTTCGCATCCGCCCGGTGGTAAGTGCCCCATTTCATGTACTCGTAGCCATCTACGCTTGGGCCGTAGTGGTGGTTTATATTCACCATCCAGCCAATGCCAAGGGGCGCGTTATATTTTTCATATGTTGCACGGCTGGCCAGTAGCATTTTTGTAATTGGCTCGTGTACAGTCGGGTTTGAGAAAGACAGAGCCACCCACTCGCGAATTACTTCCTCTGCTGTTAGCGCGGGATTCCAAGCCATGCGACCGAATGCGTATAAGTTGGCTTGCGCAAGGTAATTGCCGCACCAGTTTTCATCGTCACCAGTGTTGGACACGGCCACGATTGCTTCAATTTTATTGCTTATTAAGTCACGCGTACTACTCGACTCGTCAAAAGGCTGTTCTAAAATTTCCTGCCATTGCACAGCCGTGGCATACAAATCCTTCTGCTGGCCTGTGTATTCCTGGGCAATTTGAAATTCGATTGCCTGGCGTGTATGCGCCATTGCGCCCAAAAGTGGCGAGTTTGGCTCGCGCACCTGGAAGTCCGATGGGCCATGTTTTATTTGAAGAATTACATTGCTGTCAAACTTGCCGTCTATCGGGAAAAACGTATCATATGCGGCTTTTGGCCTGTCAGTTACGGTATCGCGCCAGTCTTGCAAGCAGTTATACACGAAGCAACGCCAGTACAACACGCCACCGAATGGCTGCAACGCACGGGCGATTACATTTGCGCCCACGTCTTGCGTGTGACCAAAGGCTAATGGGCCTAGGTTAAATTCGCTATCGGCCTTTACTAGAAATCCTGCAAGGTCTGGCACTTTGGCGTACACTCGTGCTACGGCAGCTTGCCAAAACTCCGCAACTTTTGGGGCAACGGGGTCGGATGTTTCCAACCCGCCAAGCCATACAGGGCTATCGAAATGCACGGCTACAATAAGCCGTATGCCAAATGGACGGAACACTTCTGCCACGCGCACCAGGTCTGCCAGCCCTTCATCTGTGAGAAGTTTTGCCGTTTGCAGGCGCACATTTACGTTGTTTACGCTAACTTGGTTTATGCCAACACTAGCCAAAAGCCGCGCGTAGTCAGTTAGACGCGGCAGATCGTAGCCTAGTTTGCCATTTTTCCAAAAAAGGGAATTGCCGGAGTAACCCCGTTCTACACTGCCATCGCCATTGTCCCAGTGGTTTAGAACGCGGGCAGAAACGGCTGGGGTGCTTTGGCAGTTTATTTCGTATGGTTTTTGACCTTGGTTTAAGCAGCGGATGAGTTCATATGCCCCGTACAAAAGTCCAGTTTCACACCCGCCTTCTACTACAATAGCATCGCTAGAGCCTTTTATATGAAAGGCCTCTGCGGACAGGGCTGGCGTTGTTGCAAACGAAATTCTGCAATCCGCACCCGGTTGCAAAAAACGACGACACTCTTCTGCCGCGAATGAATTGCCTTCTACACTAAAAGTAATCCCATGCTCGCGAGACGCAAGCCATGCTTGGTAGCAGATATTTTTCATATTCTCTCCTTTGCGGCATTATATTCGCATTTCAAAATTGCATATTCGACTCTATTCACCCATTCGCAATCCCATTGCGTATGTTGTTTGAACTCCGCTTCCTGGGTCATACCGCATTTTTTCATAACAGTTTCCGAACCAATGTTGCATTTTAACGTGCCAGCGGTTATTTTGTTAACTTCAAGAGTTTCAATCGCGAACGTTATTAAGGCTTTGCTCGCCTCGGTAGCATATCCTCTACCCCAATATTGCGGGAGGAAATAATAGTCTAAGCAGGCACGGGCATCTTTTAAGTACGGGTGCTCCACTTCGAGACTAACCACGCCAGTGAATGTGTTTGTCTCTTTTAGGATAACCGCCAATGCATAGCACCTGCGCGGGTTTTCGTGATACTGGCGCATAATGTCTGTGAGATAACATTTTGTGTCTTCGATATTTTCATGGGGCGAATCCAATAAACGCATTGTGTCTTTATTTGAAAATAGGCTATGCACATCGTTCGCATCGTCTTCTCGCAAATCTCTTAGTATTAGTCTGCCTGTATCAATTTCCATACATACTTCCACCTTTCGTATTCCCTCGCATATCAACGGGTACAAATCTTTCAAAAACCCCATTTCTATGTCCATAGTAAAAGCTAGTATTATTTGCTGTCGCGCAAGCATGGTTTGGAATTATTTGCAGTTTATCGCCTATTTGCAAGCTACCACTTACGGCGCGTACTTTGCCAACTTCCTCCGACAATGAATACAATGAAAACTCGCCCTCGTAATTTACAATCCGCCCATGGTCAGTAATTTTCCCCGTGCCATGAGCACCTTTATCCAACCCCAGGCACTTTGTACCGGCGTCTATTACATATTCCCCTTCTCGCGGGTTAGAAATTACCGTGGCAAGCACCGTAAGCGCGCAGTCCTGCACCATGGCACTGCCCAGCGCAACCTGCATATTGTCCATAAAAACATAATTGCCCGGGTGGAAAATGCCAATGTTTTTGTCTTGCGCCACATGAAAAAAAGTTGGCGTACTGCCAGTTGTCACCATTTTTGGCACAAGCCCAATGGAATGCAAAATTTCCGTAGCGCTTTGCATTATCTCCGACTCTTGCCTTGCAACCGGTTTAACGCCGTTCGCGTCTTCCACCGCATATGCATGGCCAGGATGGGTAGAAATTCCGCAAAAGTTTAAGTTTTCATACTCGCGGATTTCTTCCATCAAATTTTCAAGCTCACGGGGTAAAACACCAAAGCGGTCAAGGCCGGAGTTAATAATAATTGTGTAATTTATTTGCACATGCTTCAATGCGGCGGCTTTATTTAACAACTCTGCTTGCCGTGCGCTATCCAATCGAATGTAAAAATTACAACATTTCGCAAGCTCTACAACCCTGAAAATACTAGGCTCGCTGGCAACAGGATAGGCATACATAATAGGCACGTCAAACTCCTGCGCCAATGCCTCACATTCATCCAAAGTCCCGCAAAGAAAGCCCGTTGCGCCATTTTCTAACTGCATACGGGCTATTTCTGTAGATTTGTGAGTTTTTATCATAGGCCAAAGTTGCTTGTCATGCCCGATTGCCGCTTGGTGGCTTTTTATGTTGCGTTCCAAAACGTCTAAGTCCAGCAATATTGCTGGGGTTGCGATTTCGTGAATTTTCACATTATCCCACCTTATGTGCGTCTATAAACTTTTGGTTGAAAAGGTTTGTGTCTACCTTGTGGTCGTACACGAGCTGTCCTTCTACATATGTGTGTAGCACATCCAGTTCCGGCGAAAGTACGACTATATCTGCGTCCTTGCCTTCCTCGATACTGCCTTTTATGCCGTCAGTGCCGTATTTTACATGGGGGTTATAACAGGCGAAACGCAGAACTGTTTCAAGGGGCAAGCCCAGTTTTTGCACCAAGTTTTTTATGCCAAAAATCACGGGCTTGCTACTGCCCGACAGGCGGCCTGTGCTACTTAGTACAAAACCTTCCGGCGTTACTTCTATTATATTGCGGTCTGATTTATTATCGCCGCCAAATGTACTTTTGTATTTGCCAACAGGTGCACCAGCGTATGCGCCGCTGTCGGAAATCATAATTATTTTGTCGTGGTCTTTCATTTTCAAAATTAACTCGACCATAGGCAAGGAAATATGCAAACCGTCACAGATTAGTTCGCAATATACTTCATCTCGCAACAAGCACGCGCCCATAGTGCCCACGTCCCGGTGGTGCAGTCCTGTCATAACATTGCCTAGGTGGGTAGCCACGGTAATGCCACGGTCGATTGCGGCATTTGCTTGGGAGAAATTTGCGTCCGTGTGGTAAATGGCCATAATAACGCCATTTTGTAGGAAGAAGTCCATGGCTTCGTATGCGCCTTCAACCTCTGGGGCTATGCCTACCATTTTTAGTTTGCCGCCACAAGCGTCTAGCATTTTGCGGGCGTAGGTCATGTCTACAGCGGGGTAGCCTGTGTTTATGCCTTTTTCGCCTACACGTGCGCCCCATGGGCCTTCGCTGTGTATGCCCATTATTTTTGCACCGTCTTGTGAAGTTTCGGCCATTTTGCACAATGTTTTCATGGCTTCTGTCTCGGAAGTTGTTGGCAAAATGGCGGTAACACCTTGGGAAGCACAGCCTTTTAGGAAGAGTTTTATTTCATCTGCCGGAGTTGTTGCAGATAGGCGAACGCCGAAACCACCATGATTATGGGTGTCGTATATGCCTGGGATTATTATATTATCTCCGTAGTCGATGTCTGGGGTAAGGTTTGTATCCAGCCCATGCAAGGCTTTTATTTTTCCATTTTCTATTTCTATAAAGCCAGGGAAATGGCCATGTGTTTCGTATATTTTTGATGATTTAATAATCATTATTGACCTCCTGCGGTACGCTAAATAAATTGCCACCACTCTGTACCATGCTTTTTGTAAAGCTCGGTAGTCCACTTAGGCAGTCTGCATCTACTCTCCCAATCGCCTTCGCAAGTCGATTTCGCGCAATCCGAACATGGCATATGCTCCACTGCAGAAATGTACCATTGTATGCCATACTTATCAATCACCAACGCAGAGCATGGACTCCACGGCAATATCTTAACTTCTTCGGAATACAACGCATCGGTCGCTAATTTGCCATATGCCTCTATCGCGCCATCAGCAGTCTGATATTGAACGGCACTGCGCAAAATTGCGTTATTATTCGAAATTGCATTCATATACGACATATGTTGTTCTTCGGAAACTTCGTGTATCTCAAAAAAATGTTTTCCGTCAATGGCATATTTCATGTCCATATGATGATATATTTCTTCGCCACCAAAAATATCTATATAGAAGTCAATAGCTTCCCTGCGATTTGTTACAGGTAGCGCGCAAAATTGGTCAAAACCATGCGAAATCATAATCTGCCGACCTCCTACAAATACAACTGCGCCAACGCCGCCGCTCCTATAATGCCTGCGTTGTTTTGGTGCTTCGCAAGTCTGATAATATCCGCTGATGATTTGCTTCGGTGCGCGTACATTTCATCAAATTTTCTGCGTAATCCATCCAGCAAATAATCTCCAACTGCACACAACCCGCCGCCCAGGCCTATTACCTCGGGCTTGAACAGTTCAATTACCGTAAAAAGCCCAATACCCAGGTCGTGCATAAAGCGGTCATAAACCTCCATTGCCTTCGGCTCACGCGCCAGTACCCCTTGGATAACCTCGCGGGCAGGCCGACCGCCGTTTAGGCGTTCAATTCCTTTTACAGATGCGTAGTATTCCAACCGCCCTGCGCTTGTTTCGCCTGTGCCGTCATATTCGTGTGCGTTAGTTATGATATGCCCCAGCTCAAAAGCGGTGTTATCATCACCGCGCCAGGGTTTTCCGTCGATAATAAGCCCTGCGCCTAGGCTAGTGCCTAGGGTGATAAACACCGCACAGCGTACGTCTTTGCATACACCGCTGTACACCTCCGCCATCATTGCAGATTTCGAATCGTTATCTACCCAAACAGGCATTTGCAAGCGTTCTTCCAATAATTTACGCAGTGGGACGTTGCGCCATGACAGATTGCTGGAGTTTACCGTGTGAGTTTGTAAGTTTACCGCGCCTGTTGTGCCTACGCCGATGATATCTGCTTTGTACTCTCGTGCGGCTTCAGCTACGGCGTCGGCAAGTCTCTCCGGCTCGTGGCCGAATGATTTGAACTCTGTAATGTCTGTTACGCCACCGTGCTCGTCCAATAGCCCCATCTTCACTGTTGTGCCGCCAATGTCAATTCCTAAAATTCGCTTCATAATGCTACTCCTCGACTATTTTTTAACCATGAAAATCCCTTCATGTCTTTTACCGCGCGAAAAATTTCCACAGCCGTGTCCAACTCCTTGCTTCGCCCGGGTTAACTGGAAAATCCCCATAAATTTCTGGTGCAATTACATGAGGTCCACCCCATGCTAAAAAGCGCGCAACGGGAAAGTCGCCCCACTCCTGTACAGACATATTTGCCTTTGTGTCTAAAAGCGTCCAGCGCAGTGGAGAATTGGCCTGCGGCTCTTGGCATACAATCATAAAGCCGTTTTCAATTTTTTTGGCGAAGGTTATGCCGTTCTCGTTCATTACAAGCCCAGGCGTTTCGTCGTTATTTACATAATTTTTGTGAAGAGAAAGAGTCACCTGCGGGTGCGCTCCCAGTCCGTCCATGGACAGAAAGTTGTGATTGTATTCGCTAAAGCGAAGCGGCTTTTCGCCTGTATTTACAGCGGTTGTGGTGATAGATAGCATATTGTCGATAATCCCCACGTGTTTGCGCACGGTGTAGGCAAGACCCTTGTGTGCGATTTCGCCCAGGTGAACATTGGCGTAGTCAGTGCCGTGGGTCATGGTGTGTGGGAAAGGTTTGACAATTTTGTACTCTGTGCCAAAGTGGTACGGTTTTTCGTCTGGCCTTTGCAGTAGGCCAACGCCCGGTTTTAGGAATAAATCGTCGGCATCGTCCCAGCCCATGGTTGCATTGTCTACGCGAAATTCGCCACACAAACCCTCGCCGCCAGAACCGTTTCTGTGCCAAGTTTCGCAGGCTTCTGTAGTGCAAAATGTACGCCCTTTGTAGGTTATTTGCGGGATGAAGCAAGTCCAGTCGAAACGGGTGCGATTGTAGCGTTTGCCCGGTTCGGCTATCCATGCTTTTAAGTCACCGCTGCCGATTTGAATACAATTTTCCATAAAGACCTCCTACACCAAACTAAGCCCGGGACGCTTAATCCCAAGCAATTTTTGCCCAACAATCAGACTAATTATAAAGAACACCAACGCAACGGCCAGCATTATTCCCACCATTAAATAGAACTGGTGCAGCCCAAAACGTTCCGCCACAATACCACCAACAATGCCGCCGATTATACCTGCAATGCTTGTTACCGACGCCAGCACCGTTTGTGCAGTGGCCTTCAAGTTCTCAGGCGCAAGCTGGAACACATAGCTAGAACTGCAAGGTATCATAAGCCCGTTGCCAATTCCGTGCAAAATGGAAAACACAATTACCCACGTAAAATTGGTTGCAAAGCTAAGCAAAATGCCCTCAAGCACAAAAAATCCTGTAGCAACAATTATCAAGATATAAAGTGGGTGCTTTTGGCGCAATTTTTTCAAACACATCATAAGCGGGATTTCTACAGCGGCTTTTACGCCCATTACAATGCCCACTTGTGCTGGGTTTCCGCCAACTTCGCCTATTAGGAATGGCAAAAAAATCATAGCAGAATGGAAGGGTATCCGCTGTATGGCAATAAACCCGATATATGTAACCAGATAATAATTTTTAAACAGTTGCCCAAACTGCATCTCTTTAAATGTAAGCCGCTTTTTGTCCAGACCATGGTCTTCTGCGCCTTTTACGAAAAGGATAATAAGCACAGGGGGGATGGTAAAAATCACGCTAAGATACAACGCAAACGCAGGTCCTGTACGCGGCACAACAAACCCTAGCGCAACCGCAACAATGGCAAAACTTAGCGCACCATAAGCACGAATTGCACCATAGTTCAAGTTTTCCTTTTTACAGTTGCGCAGCATCCAGTTATCTATAAGTGACATAACAGGCGCACGGAAAAACATTGTTAGAGGAATAAGCAAAAACAGCAGGTAAAACCCGCTAATACTATACCTGCTAACAAATGGGATTGACGCAAAAAGTATACCGCCCGTTGTCAGTGTGATGAGTATAATCTTACGTAGCGAACGCAGCTTGTCGCTTAGCGTACCCCAGAATGGGGACGAAAATATTCCCACACCAGAATTGACAGCCGCTAGCCTACCAACGCTTGCAGGTGTAAATCCAATGGATTCCAAAAATACATTTAGATAGCTGCCAACAGTCATGGTAATGAAAAATGCGAAATTTATCGCGGCGTATTTGTAGAACTGTTTTTTGTTGCTTTGCGCTTCAGGTGCATTTTCTTTTGTCTGACTCATGATTATCATGCTCCTAACAACTTATGTAATGTTAAATTTATTATAGCAGTAATAAATAATAGCCACAAGACAATATTGCCCTGTTCGGTTAACGATGTAAGTGTACCCGGTCTAGTTTGTGGCAAAAATCTTAAAATAAATTCAACTGGTTGGATCTGGTTACCAGTTGAAAATTGCACTGCACGAAATGCGCAGCCTACGGCTGCTTAGATTCCAGTTGAAAATTTTTTCCGCAATTTATTTTTCCTCTTCCAATCATGCGAAAAAACGTATATACTGTAAGGGAAGCTCTATCGGAGGTGAAGCCATGACCCAAGGAAAACCGAAAACAAACCGACTTATTGCACAAAATAAAAAGGCATTCCACGACTATTTTATAGATGAAACTTTTCAAGCCGGTATTTCTCTTATAGGGACAGAGGTTAAATCCTTGCGGGAAGGGCGATGCAACCTAAAGGAGAGCTATATTCGCATAGAAGGCAATTCTGCCTTCATTGAAGGAATGCACATTAGCCCATATTCCCACGGCAATATATTTAACAAAGATCCACTACGTAAGCGGCGGCTATTACTTCACAGGAAGGAAATAAACAAGCTACGCGCCGCAATAAGCCGTGATGGTTTTACTATTGTGCCAATAAAAGTGTACTTCTTCGGCTCGTATGTAAAGCTGGATATTGCACTGGCAAAGGGAAAGAAGTTGTACGATAAACGCGAGGCAATAGCAAAAAAAGACCAAGAACGCTCTGCACAGCGAGAGTTGGCGAGTAGAAACTAACAAAGGAGACTAGGTATGATTAGCGCAGATATTGGAATTGATTTGGGAACGGCAACCGTGCTGGTATTCGTCAAAGGTCGTGGCACTGTTTTGCAAGAGCCATCTGTGGTGGCAATTAACAAAGATGATAACGACAAAATCCTTGCTGTAGGCGAAGAGGCACGCAATATGCTTGGCCGTACCCCTGGCAACATTATAGCCCTGCGCCCCATGCGTGAGGGTGTAATTAGCGATTATCACATAACACAAAAAATGTTGGAGTACTTTATACGCAAAGCCGTGGGGCGTACCTTGCGCAAGCCACGCATTGCTATTTGCGTGCCTTCCAATGTAACAGAGGTAGAGCACAACGCGGTAATGAACGCTGCAAAAGCGGCGGGCGCACGCCAGGTTTTTGTAATTGAAGAGCCAATAGCCGCCGCAATTGGCGCGGGCATTGATATTGAGCGGGCTTGTGGCAGCATGATTGTAGATATTGGCGGCGGCACAACGGACGTAGCTGTTATTTCCCTTGGCGGCACAGTAGAGCGGGCTTCCATTAAAACAGCGGGCGACCATTTTGACGAAGCAATTGTGCGCTATATGCGCAAAAAGCACAGCATTCTAATTGGCGAACGCACTGCAGAAGAGCTGAAAAAGACTATCGGCACTGCTTTCCCACGCGCCAGCAGCATAAGCATGGACGTACGCGGTCGCAACCTTGTTACTGGATTGCCCGTGACAATTACCGCAACCAGCGAGGAAATGCAGGAGGCGTTGCAAGAATGTGTGGATAACGTGGTTGAGGCCGTACACATGGTGCTAGAGCGCACCCCGCCAGAACTTGCAGCCGATATATATGACCGTGGCATTGTAATGACGGGCGGCGGTAGCCTGCTGCATGGTCTAAACAAGCTAATCAGCCAGCGCACGGGCATTAACACAATTATAGCTGAAGATGCAGAGTCCTGCGTGGCCATTGGCACAGGTGAATATATCGAATACGTATCTGCGGGTAAGGTAAACCCTACTGCCTACAAACCATCGAGATAGGAGGGGCGGAATGCCTTTTCCACTCACCCACCTTTGTGTTGCCAATCGAATATTGAAAATGAAGCCCCTGTCTAATCCGGGGCTATTTTTGCTTGGTGCAATTGCGCCCGATGCTGTGCACCACCGTGCAGAGTTTAAAGGCGCGGGAATGGGAAATATCGGACCGACAAAAAAAATCACTCACCTTTGTCCAGTAAGCAACGAGAGGTGGGGGCAAGTAACGGATAACGATGGATGGCTTGTATGCATAAGAGAATTTTTGCAGAATAACCCGCCCAACGAATTGGTACTGGGCTACGCTACCCATGTGCTAACCGACCGTCGTAACAATATAGGAATATGGCACAATTTCCGCACCAACCACCCAGAGGAAGCCGCAAAAGGCTACACCAGCGATTTTTATACCGACTTGCGAAATATCGACATTCGTATAGCTAAGGAATTTTTCGTGGGGAAGGAAATTGAAAAGCTACTTGCAGATGCCATCCCCCAGGAAATCCACGGGCTTATATATGAAGGTGAACTGCGCACCATGCAACAGAGCTTACTAGACCGCTATATACCAGAAGAACTTGAGCAAGCAGATACAAGCAATTGTAAGTTTGTAACATATGAAGAAACGCTGCAATTTATAGAAGATGCGGCTATTTTTTGCGTGCAGATTTTGGAGGAATTTATATGAAAACTATAGTCCTGGCAGAAAAACCATCTGTAGGCCGCGACATAGCCCGCGTACTGGGCTGCCGCAACAACGGAAATGGCTATATAGAAGGCCCAAAGCATATTGTAACCTGGGCATTAGGCCACCTTGTTACCCTGGCCGACCCGGAAGAATACGACAAAAATTTCAAAACTTGGGACATTAACCACCTACCAATAATGCCTAAGGAACTTAAACTAACCGTAATCCCACAGACATCCAAGCAGTACAAAACTGTGAAGGATTTATTGTTGCGCAAAGATGTCACCGACATTGTAATAGCTACCGACGCAGGCCGCGAAGGCGAGCTGGTAGCACGATGGATAATAGAAAAAGCCCATTGCAAAAAGCCCATAAAACGCCTGTGGATTTCATCTGTTACAGACAAAGCAATCCGCGAAGGTTTCAATAATCTAAAAGACGGCCGCGACTATCAAAACCTTTCCGATTCCGCAAAAGCCCGTGCAGAAGCCGACTGGCTTGTTGGCATAAACGCCACCCGTTGCCTAACCACAAAATTCAACAGCCAGCTTTCTTGTGGCCGCGTACAAACCCCCACCCTTGCCATTATCGTAAAACGGGAAGAGGAAATTCGGAGTTTTCAGCCAAAGCCATACTACGGTATAACTGCCGATATGGGCGGTTTTCGCATAACCTGGCAAGACCGCAACAACTCTGCCCGCTGTTTTGACAAGCAAAAGGCCGACGAAATTTTGGCGCGGGTAAAAAACGAAAAAAACGCACAGGTGTCAGAAATCGAAAAATCCATAAAAAAGAAATATGCCCCACAACTATATGACCTAACCGAGTTACAGCGGGACGCAAACAAACGCTTTGGCTATTCGCCAAAAGATACATTGTCCATTATGCAACGCCTGTACGAGGAGCATAAAGTGCTCACCTACCCCCGCACAGACTCGCGCTATCTTTCTTCCGATATTGTGCCAACGTTGCCCGAACGCCTACGCGCCTGCGCCGTGCCACCTTACGCAAAAATGTGCATGGAAGCTATGCGCTCTGGCACAAAACTGGGCACAAACTATGTAAACGACGCAAAGGTAAGTGACCACCACGCCATAATCCCCACCGAGCACCCGCTAAACATTTCCGCGCTAAATGAAAAAGAGCGCAAAATATATGACCTGGTTATCACCCGCTTCCTATCCGTTTTCTACCCGCCATATGAATACGAAAGCGTAAACGCGCGCTTCAAGATAGGCGGCGAAACGTTCACCGCACGGGGCACTGTTGTAATTTCCCAAGGATACCGTGTAGTACAAATGGGCGAAGATGAAGACGATGACGGCCCAGGCCAGACATTACCAGCACTAAAGCGATATGAGAACCTTCCTATAAAAAGCGTAAAACAAACCGAGGGCAAAACCAGCCCACCGTCGCCTTTTAACGAAGCCACACTGCTAACAGCTATGGAATCCCCCGCAAAATATATGGAATCCCAAGACCGCGAGCTTGCTCAAACCCTGGCAGAAACAGGCGGCCTTGGCACAGTAGCCACCCGCGCCGATATAATTGAGAAATTGTACGATAACTTCTTGATAGAAAAACGCGGCAATGATATGTTTTCCACATCCAAGGGGCGGCAGCTTCTAACCCTTGTGCCTGGCGACCTAAAATCACCAGAGCTAACAGGCAACTGGGAACAGATTTTGCAAAGCATATCCAAAGGCCGCGCCAGGAAAGATAAATTTTTGGCTGATATCCGCGGATACACAACAACACTTATACAGGAAATAAAAAACAGCACACAGACCTTCCGCCACGACAATTTATCCTCTACTCGCTGCCCTGTGTGTGATATGTTTATGTTGCAAGTTACAGGCAAAAAGGGCGAAATGCTAGTGTGCCAAGACCGGGAATGCAACGAACGCATTAGCGTTTCCCTTTCCATACGGTCAAAATGCCCAAAATGTCACAAATTCCTAAAAATAGTTGGACAAGGAGAAGGCCGCAAAGTTGTGTGCATATGCGGACACCGTGAAAAATACGACACCTTTGAAAAGCGCATGAAAGAACAAAAAAACTCCATGTCCAAGCGGGACGTGGAGAACTTTATGCAGAGCCAGAACAAGAAAAACGATAAGAAAGAAAACAACGCCTTCGCGGCCTTAAAAGGGCTGAAATTGTAAAGGAGTCGCAGATGCTTTCATACGAAGAATCCCAGATAGCCATAGACGAAATGATAGACGAGCTGCCTCCCGCCATTTTCCGCGAGCTAAACATGGGCGTGTCTCTCACTTATGAAACACTGTATGATGAAAACGGCCTACTAATCCTTGGCCAATACCACGTGCAGCCCCGCGGTCTGGGGCGATATGTGAATATTCACTACGGCTCTATGGTTTTAGCCCACGGACATTTGCCACCCGCCTTGTTTCGCAATCAATTAAAAAGCACCCTGCACCACGAGCTTACCCACCACTTGGAAAGCCTGGCGGGGGATAAGTCACTGGAAATACAGGATGCGATTGATGTAAGAAGGATGCTATCTGGTCGGCGGATATTCAGGCGGCGGCCGGAGGAATAGGAGTTTACACAGGAATATAGCAAGCAAATTTAGCTCCCCTACCCTCCGTGCTTTCCAGTTCTACCCTGCCATTGTGGTGCTCGATGATGTGTTTTACAATTGAAAGTCCAAGACCGGTGCCTCCGGTCTTTTTATTGCGTGACGCATCTGCGCGGTAGAAACGCTCGAAAACACGCCCTTGATGTTCTGCCGAAATTCCGATACCTGTGTCTACCACGGTAATTTTGCAATATTTATTTTCTTCGCAAATGTCCAGTTTTACCGTACCGCCATCGTTGTTGTAATTTATGGCATTTTCCAACAGGTTGCTTAGCATTTCATCCAGCAAGCGGCTGTTGGCTTTGATAAAAAGCGGTTGCCCACCAAGCTGCATAGTTACATTTTTGGCGGCTGCCTTTTCTTGCAATGCGGTAATGACATTGCTTGCCAGGTCGTGAATGTCAAACGTAGTAAAATTTTTCTCTACTTTACTTTCATCAAACTCCGACAGTCGGATTATATCTTCGATTATATCTTTCAGTCGCGCACAGCGGCTGGAAATTTTGCTTGCAAAATCCGTTATATCTCCCGGCTTTACCATGCCATTTTCAATCATTTCTGCCAGGGCAGAAATAGTTGTAAGCGGCGTTTTAAGTTCGTGGGAAACATTTGCGGAAAACTCTCGACGCACGGCTTCGGCTTTGCGCAGGTTTTCTACCTGGCCTAAAATTTCCTGCCGTTGTAGTTCGATTTTTTTTACATATGGTAGAAGTTCCTCGTACAGCAAGTCGGTATTTGGGTGCTCGAAATCTACCTGCGCAAGGGGTTTTACGATGCTTTTTGTCAAGCGGTGTACGATGAAATGCGCTAATACCAGTACTGCAAACGTTATCACAAACAGCCACGGCAAAGTGGAAACGAAGACTTCTCCTAGACTGTATAATGTGCGGGAAAGGCGTAGTACACTGCCGTTTTCTAGCAGCACAGCATAGTAAAATGTATCCGCACCCAATGTGTCGGAACGGCGAATAGCCTCGCCACGGCCATTGGCTATGGCTTGGGCAAACTCTGCGCGGTCGCTGCGGTTTATATTTATATCCGTGCCTGGGTGGCTGTCAGACATTACCCAGCCTTGTGGGGAAATTACAGTCATGCGGGTATCGCCGCCGCCTGCTTCGGCATATGCTAAGTTTCCCTGGTTAAAAAGCTCGGCGATAAGCTGGGCTTTTTCGCGTATTGTGCTTTTCTCATGGGATTGGGCGGCTCGGTAGAATAGTAGGCCAAAGGATACAGCTAGAAGCACTAAGCAAATAATAATTAACCCAGCGAAATTTATGAAAATTCGTTTTTGCATGGCTACACCCCCAACTTATATCCAACATTACGCAATGTTTTTATATGCTCCCCTGCCCCGCCCAGCTTTTGGCGTAATGATTTTATATGCATATACAGCGTATGACTTTCGCCTTCGTAGTCGAAACCCCATACGATTTCCAATATCTTCTCGCGGTTTAGCACTAGGCCTTTGTTAAGCAGCAGATAGTGTAGCAATTCGTACTCTTTGAAGGTTAGTACAACCTCCGCATCATCAACAAAAACGGCACGGGTTTGGTGGTTCATACGAATGTTTTCATATGTTAAGGTTTCATCCGTACTTGTGGTGGTCTCAAATTTACTGCGCCGCAGCAGTGCCCTCACCCTCGACAGCAATTCCATAACACCAAATGGTTTTGACAAATAATCGTCCGCACCCAAATCCAGACCTTTCACCTTATCAAACTCGCTGGTTTTGGCGGTTAGCATCATTACAGGAATAGTCGGATGTTTTTTGCGTAGCTTTTGCAATATCTGCAGGCCATCATCGCCAGGTAGCATTATATCCAGTATAACCAAATCTGGTGTAGTGGTTTCCAACATCGAAAAAAAACCATCGCCGCTTTCAAATCCATGGGTTGTAAAGTTCGCGCTCTGCAGTGAGTACATCACAATTTCTCTAATATCCTCGTCGTCCTCAACTATCCAAATCTGTGCCACGTTTTTGCTCCTTTGGTTTCTTTACTTTGCGCCCGCGAATAGAAAACACCACCCACTTTGCCACATTACGGGCATGGTCGCCAATGCGCTCGAAATACTTCGCTATCATAAGCAAGTCAATTGCTTGCTCGCTATTTGACGCGCCACTTCGGATTAGGGCAATCAAGTCCTGCTTTACGCAGTCGAAAAGGTCGTCCACCACATCATCATACTTTATCACGGCTTTTGCCAGGTCAATATCCTTTTTTACAAAGGCGTCTATGCTTTCTGTTACCATTTTTACCGTGGCTGTGGCCATTTGTGGAATATGGGGTAGCTCGCTTGCTTCGCCGCCATCCATCGCAATTATTATATCAGAAATATCAACGGATTGGTCGGCAATGCGCTCCAAATCGGTTATCATTTTTAGCGCGGCAGATATTTGCCGTAGGTCACGCGCAACAGGCTGTTGTTGCAATAAAAGTTTAAGGCACAGTGCCTCTATGTCTTTTTCTATGCGGTTTATGGACTTTTCTTCGGCCTTCACTTGCTTTGCCAACTCCATATCATGCCGCAAAAGTGCTTGGGAAACCATGGTGATAGATTTTTCCACCATATTGCCCATTTCCAGCAGTTTGTCGTTCAGTTCCATAAGTTGCTCGTCAAACCTTCGCATCAGCCAAACCTCCCTGTTATATAATCCTCTGTGCGCTTGTCTCTTGGCACAGAAAAAAGCCGCTCTGTTAGGCCATATTCAATCATTTCCCCCAGCAGAAAAAAACCTGTGTTGTCGGAAATACGAACGGCCTGTTGCATATTGTGGGTTACAATTACGATTGTGTAATCGCGTTTTAATTTAATAACCAGCTCTTCAATTTTTGCGGTAGAAATTGGGTCTAACGCAGAAGTTGGTTCGTCCATAAGAAGAACATCTGGCTGAACAGACAGGGCGCGAGCTATACATAATCGCTGTTGCTGACCGCCAGAAAGGCCAAGCGCGCTTTTCTTTAGGCGGTCTTTTAGTTCATCCCAAATGGCAGCGTCTTGTAACGATTTTTCTACAATTTCATCCAGCTTATGGCGGGATTTTATGCCATGGGTGCGTGGGCCATAGGCGATATTATCATACACGCTCATAGGAAACGGGTTGGGTTTTTGAAAAACCATGCCCACGCGCTTGCGCAGTTCGTTAACATCTATATTATCGTGAATGCTTTGACCATCCAGCAGAATACTGCCCTCTATGCGGCAACCTTCTACCAGGTCATTCATTCGGTTTAGAGATTTCACCAAGGTAGACTTCCCGCAGCCAGATGGGCCTATGAAAGCAGTAATTTCATTGGACGAGATGTTTATATTTATATCTTTTAATGCCTGGAAGTCGTTATACCAGAGGTTTACGTCTGATATTTGGAATTTTGTCATATTTCTACTCCTTTACGCCTTTATTAGTTTTGCTATCCGTGCGGACAGCGCGTTTATTAAAATTACTACAATAAGAAGCACTGCCGCTGTAGCATGGGCTTCTCCAGGGTGTGTGCCTTCATTTGCCAAGGCATACATATGCGCGGACAGTGTACGGCCAGTGTCAAACAGGTTATTTGGCATACGCGCTACATTTCCTAACGTGAAAATAATCGCCGCTGTTTCGCCAATTATCCGCCCAACGGCCAAAATCACGCCAGCTAAAATCCCAGGCACTGCCGCAGGCAGTACAATTCGTATGACTGTGCGCAACCGCCCTGCCCCCAGGCCAAACGAGCCTTCGCGGTATGTATCTGGTACGGATTTTAGGCTTTCTTCCGTTGTGCGCATGATAAGCGGCAGTATCATAATTGTGACAGTAAACGCGCCAGACATTAGCGACAACCCCCAGCCCAAAAACACGCCGAAGAAGATGAACCCAAACAAGCCGTATACAATGGAAGGAATGCCCGCCAATGTTTCGGTTGTTAGCCGCACAATTTTTACAAATTTGCTGTCGCGGCTGGCGTATTCGACTAAGTAGATTGCGGAGGAAACACCTAGCGGAACGGCTATTGCAAGGCTCAAACCAACTACCATAAGCGTACCCATCAGTGCGGGAAATAGTGATTGGTTTTCGGTTGTAAATTCCCGCGCGAAAAGCGACGGCCGAATATGCGGCAATCCATTGATTAGTACATAACCTACCACGAACAGCAGAACCGCGGCGGTGACTATAATACTAGCCCATGTTAGGATGAAAAATGCCATATCGGCTGGTTTTTTGCGTTTCATATTTGCTCCCCTCCCCTACACCTTAGGCTTCAACACTGAAAACAGTGTGTTGATAAGTAAAATAAATATAAACAACACGACTCCTGTGGCAATAAGTGCGGCGCGGTGGTCGCCGTAGGCGTAACCCAGTTCCAATACCACATTGGCGGTTAGCGTCCTTGCGCCAGACAAAAATTCATGTGGCAAACGCATTACAGCCTGGTTGCCTGCCACCATACGCACGGCCATTGTCTCGCCAATTGCGCGGCCGATTCCCAATATAATCGAGGCCATTACACCCGATTTTGCCGCAGGCAATACCACGCGAAACGACGCATTCTCATGGCTGGCACCTAGCGCAATTGCGCCTTCGTATATCTCTGGTGGTATTGCGCGAATGGCCGCCTCTGAAATGGTAATAATCGTGGGTAGTATCATCATTCCCAGCAAAATAGATGCGGTTAGTATGCTGTTGCCGTTGCCGCCAAATGTGTTGCGCACAAAAGGCACTAGCACAACCATGCCAAAATATCCATAAACCACGGACGGAATGCCTGCCAACAAGTTAATCGCGGGCTTTAACACTACATAAATGGGCGCAGGGCAAAATTTTGCCATAAACACTGCCGCAAAAATGCCGATTGGCACGCCTATTAAAATTGCCCCCGCCGTTACATACAACGAGCCAATAATCATTGGCAAAATGCCAAAAAGCGGTGGATTCCAGGTTGGCCGCCAGTTTGTACCTGTTAGAAAGTTGACAATTCCAATATCCCAAATGGCGGGCAACCCTTGCGCAAAAAGAAAAACACAAATCAGCCCTACCGCAATAATTGCGGCAGTGGCTGACAGTGTAAATAGAATTTTTGCGGCAAACTCGAAACTTATCTTACGCTTGCCCATTCGTTTACCTCCCCTAGGAAGATGCTTCTAACTTGCGCTATGGTTAGGTTTTGCAGGTCATTATCTGGGTGAACAATTACCGCGATGCCATCTATCGCAATAGTTAGTGGGGACATAAATTCTAATTCACTTGCACGCAAATCGCGGCTAGACATGGCAATGTCTGCCAGGCCGTCACGTACGGCAGAAATGCCGTGGCCTGTTCCCGCGCCATGAATGTCAATGGTCACGCCGCTGTTAAGTTCGCGGTAGGCGTCTCGCAAGTGATTCATTAACGAATATACAGATGAAGAACCATTTACAACAATAGTACCCGTCAAGCCGCCGCCAGTGAAAGCAGGGGCATTTTGCGCAAATGGTACATATCCGCGACCGGCAACAACGGCCTGCCCTTCGGCAGAAAAGATAAAGTCCACAAAATCTTGCGCCAGTGGAGACAGGCCGTTTTGTGAGCTGTATCCAATAATAAATGGACGCTGGATGGGGTAACTGCCACTTAGCATATTTTCCACCGTTGGGGCTACGCCGTCGATGTTAAGTACGCGTACACGATTGTCGGTAAGTGCTACACCTGTGGATGCGTACCCGATTGCGTTCGGATTTTCTGCTACGTTGGTCATCATCACGCTAGTGCCTGGTGCAACAACTGCCTCGGTGTAGATATTGTCGTTACCGTTTTCGGTAATGTCTACAATTTCTACAAACGCGCCACGTGTGCCGCTGCCGTCTTCGCGGGTTATAATCGTAATGTCGCCGCTACTGCCGCAAGCGGTGAAAGCAATGGTTGCGACAACAACAGTTGCCGCTAGGGTAAGTACTTTTTTTAGCATGTAAAATTCCTCCAAGGGTTTTGTAATGGTGTTGATTACAAGTGCATTGTACTGGAGGAATCTAAATACTGGTTAATGTGAAACTAAAATCTATGTAAAATTTTTTGTGGTTGTAGTGTGATGTTACGAAAAAACTCCGTCATTCCTGGCTCACGTCATTCTAATTCAACAATCATTTGTTCGATCAAAGATTATTTATTTCTCACAGAGACACAGAGAGCACAGAGGTTGAATACAATTTTGCTCTTTTCTCTGTGATCTCCGCGTTCTCTGTGAGAAATAATATCATTTTTCGCATAAAATCGAA